>Ga0180437_10001857_pt1 | contig 35340 bp, 26 predicted proteins | sample SS_ome_4_FD_132410 | JGI IMG/M metagenome (GOLD analysis project Ga0180437, IMG submission 132410) | Hypersaline lake sediment archaeal communities from the Salton Sea, California, USA - SS_3_D_1 metaG | ecosystem: Environmental > Aquatic > Non-marine Saline and Alkaline > Hypersaline >... | reverse complement strand
GCCGGAAGATTGGGGCCACATTCGCCTCGACACCTTGCGGCTCAGCAATGGTCTGGATTTAACGTCGCGGATCGAATATATTGCCCCGGACGACGGAAATGTCCACGACCAGACGGTTATTCGGGTACCCCTACCGGAACCCGTCCGCCCCGGCCAGTCGCTTCAAGTCGAGATTATTTTTCAAAGTAAATTGCCGAAAATCATGAAGCGGACCGGTTACCATCGAGACTTTTTTATGGTCGCCCAATGGTTCCCTAAAATTGGCGTGTTTGAAAAGGGGCAGTGGAATTGTCACCAGTTCCATTATCATTCCGAATTTTATGCGGATTTTGGAATTTATGATGTTTACATTACTTTACCTCAAAAATTCGTTGTTGGCGGCGTGGGGGCACCGGTGGGTGAACAAGTAAATGAGGACGGGACGAAGACCGTGCATTTCCAGGCGGCGGACGTGCACGATTTCGCCTGGACAGCCTCGCCGGATTTTGTAATCGCTGAAGATTACTTTGAGAATATTCAGATTCGCCTGTTTCATCTGCCCTGGCACCAAAACACCGTTGACTGGCATTTAAGCCCGCTAAAACAATCGCTGGGACTGTTAAAAGACTGGTTGGGAGAATACCCCTACCCCACCCTGTCACTTGTGAGTCCGCCGGTAAAAGCATTGGAAGCAGGTGGAATGGAATACCCCACTTTTTTTACCGTGGGTACGCTGGCTTTTTTACCAGGCGGTCTGCGCTTTACCGAACAAACCACGATTCATGAATTCTGTCATAATTACTGGCAGGGGATGGTGGCTTCGAATGAATTTGAAGCGCCCTGGCTCGACGAAGGTTTGACGTCGTACACCGAAACCAAATTAATGGAAGCGATCTTCGGAACGGCGGCCAATAACATTGATTTCTGGGGGATAAAGTTAAACCAGCGCGATTACCATCGTCAAGCCTATTTGAGTCAGCCGGCCACGGATCCGATTGTCAAAGCCGCCTGGCAGTTTCAACCAGGAGCGTATGGGGTGTGTAACTATTCCAAGCCGGCGCTGCTCCTGCTCACCCTGGAAAATTTGCTGGGCGAGGACGTCCTGCGAACGGCTTTGCAAACCTATTTCCGGCGCTGGAAATTTAAACACCCAACCACCCAGGATTTTATTAATGTCTTAAATGAGGTTGCCGATCAAAATCTGGACTGGTTCCTGGAACCGCTATTATTTGGCACGGCGACGGTGGATTATGCTATTCGTTCGATTGATTACCATCGAGTCAAACCACACCAGGGAATTGGGGTGAACGAATTGGACCTGCTGTCTTTTGAGGATGGTGATTCGAGTCAGGTGAACGAAGGTGCTAAACAATATCATTCCAAAATTTATGTTGAGCGTTTAGGCGAGATGGTGTTGCCGGTAGAATTGTTGATTCACTTCTCCGACGGTGAAACTGTCCGGAAGCAGTGGGATGGCCAGGCCAAGTGGCATCTGTTCGAGTACCGCCGACCGGCTTACGCCATCTCGGCCCAGGTTGATCCGGAGAATAAAATTTTATTAGATACCAATCTTTTTAATAACAGTAAAACCGTGTCATTTCAATCGGCAGGTGTAAACCGGGTCTGGTTAAGAGTGCTGTTCTGGGTTCAGAACGCTTTATTTCTGATGGGAATGGCCGGGTAAAATGCGGATTATGGTTTATTGTGTAATATTGAAATCCGGGACCTCGAAAGATCCTTCCCCTCACCCCAACCCTCTCCCAACGGGAGAGGGCTGGGGCGAGGGGGAAAAACTGATACAAATTTACGCGAGAAGTACTTTTTATCTAAATTGATTGAATGTTATTTTATCTCTAGTAAAAAGCACATTGTACAGGTAAAAAAAACGCATGATTTTATTTAATTCAATCACTGACGGCGTACGGCAAGTCAAAAAAAACTGGCGGATCATTTTTATTTTTTATACCGTTAATCTGCTGTTAGCGTTATTAATTACGTTACCGCTACAAAGTGCCTTAACCGAAACCGTGGGACAGAGTTTGGCGGGCCGTCAGCTACTGAAGGAATTTAATTTAGCATTTATATATGAGTTTTTACATCAGCAACCGCTAACCGTATCGCAACTCATTCAAAACCTGTTTTATTTCTCACTGGTATTTGTGTTCGTGCAAACGTTTCTATTGGGGGGCACGATTAAGGTTTTTTATGCGCGGAAACAGTCCTTTTCACCAATGTTTTTTTTCACGGGCTGCCTGGAGTATTTCACGCGCTTTCTGAAACTGTTCTTTGTGTGGTTTGGTATTTTTATTATTTTAATTTTCTTTCATTTTTTCGTGGGCTTTCTGATCAAACATTTTACCAAATCGATCGAAAATGAAATAACCATCCTCTGGCTGACGCTGGTGAGATTGGGTCTCCTACTCATGGCAATGCTCCTGGTCAATCTTTGCCTGGATTACGCGAAAATTATTACGGTGTCTGACGATCTACCCAAAATCTTACCGGCCTTAAAAGTCTCTGCCCGGTTTGTATTCAGGCATTTTGGCCAGACCGTTCTGCTTTACGGTATGATTGGGCTTGTTGGAATCATGGCGGTGGTGATTTATTGGCCCTTCTCTGGTTGGTTACAATTTGAAAGCGGGTTATCAATTGCGCTGGTCTTTTTAGTTCGACAAATCTTCGTTCTCTTCCGGCTGGGGATCAGACTCGTGTTTTATTCCGCCCAGCAGCATTTTTATGTGAAGCACTCTTTTACGCCGCCACCGGAAGATAATGATTTTTACCCGGATGAAAACGAAATCCTGTTGGCTTGAATGATGATCAGAAAATTGAGTTATGAAGAATTAATTGCAGCGCGACCCACTCTCGCCGAAGCCCAAAACTTACCGAAACACCCGATTTACGGCGTGGTTGATAATGTCCGTTCCCTGCACAATGTAGGCGCCATTTTCCGAACCGCGGACGGTGCCGGTATTCAAAAATTGTTTTTGTGTGGCATTACCGGCACGCCTCCCAAAAATGAAATCCATAAAACCGCGCTGGGTGCCGAGGAAAATGTAGCATGGCAATACCACCCGGACCCGGTAGAGGTGATCACGCCGTTGAAAGACCAGGGAATTCAGATTGTCGTCCTGGAACATACGATCCAGAGTGTGCATTATCAAAAGGCTGAATTTCGGTTCCCGCTCTGTCTGGTGGTGGGTCACGAGCATTTTGGAATTTCCGAGGAGGTAATCGCGCTGGCCGACCTGGCCATCGAAATTCCCATGTACGGCTTAAAGGGTTCGCTCAATGTAGGCGTCGCTTTTGGAATTGCCATTTATCAGATCATCTGGCGGTTGGAGAATTTTTAAATAGTTATGTCTGAACGAAAAGTCACAGATCCCGGTTGTCCGAGCGGAGCGAGGATACCGGGTGTCATTATAACCTTTTAAAAAAACAAATACAACCTTAAACACCCGGTATCTCTCCGTTAGCTAACGGATGGACAAACGGGGTTTTCGTTCGAGCACTCGTTACCTAAATGAACAAGCATGATTCAAATCTCAACAAGCAACCGACCCAGGTTCACAATCTCCAGCAAATTCTAAAAATAACCTGGATTGGTATGGGCATTAATTTTCTGTTGGCCGGTTTAAAATTTATAGTCGGAATTATTGGCTCCAGTCAGGCCATCATTGCCGATGCCGTGCACAGTCTCTCTGATATGAGCACGGACCTGGCCATCCTGTTCGGGGCAAAATATTGGTCGGCACCGGCCGATGAAAACCATCCGTTTGGTCACCTGCGAATCGAGACATTGATTACCGCCTTCATTGGGATTTTACTCATTGCCAGCGGGCTGGGTATCGGCTACCACGCTATTGCAAATCTGCAAAAAAACAGTCTGAATCAGCCGGGTTGGATTGCTTTGAGCGGCGCAGTGGTTTCGATTATCGTAAAAGAGCTGTTGTACCGCTGGACGATTTTAGTGGGTAAACGCGTGAAATCTTCGGCCGTGGTTGCGAATGCCTGGCATCATCGCACCGATGCGTTCAGCTCGTTGCCGGCGGCGATTGCCGTTACATTAGCCGCGCTGCGACCCGAACTCGCCTTTGTGGATGCGGTTGGCGCGCTGATTGTGATGGTCTTCATTTTAAAAGTCGGTTGGGATATTACGAGTACCGCTCTCGTATCCCTGACCGACGTTTCAGCTTCAAAAAAAGATCGAGCACAAATTTATGCCCTCGCAATGGCAGTGGAGGGGGTGGAACAGGTCCACGCCATTCGTACCCGGCACTTAGGCTCCCGGCTTCACGTCGATTTACACATTGAAGTCGATGGAGAGTTGACGGTGCGTGAAGGGCACGATATCTCGGAGCTGGTCAAACAAGCGCTGTTGGAAAAGGGGCCGGAGGTGGTGGATGTGGTGGTACATCTTGAGCCGGTGGATGATTGATGATTTCAAGAATCGACTTATTATTTTCCGAAAATACCTCTTGTACTTCTCTGTTGTCACTTTAATAATCCAAATGAAATAAGGAAAATCTTCCGGATTACTACCCCAAAAATTTATCTCATTTAATCTCAGAAAGGTCTAAAGGAACCCAAATATGCCAACTCGAGAATTCACCAACGAAAAAACGAAATATTTGCATCAAGGGGTTGTAGGCGATAATGGTCTGGTTAACATCGAGAAAATAATTGATGATCCAGATTTATTGAAAATATTACCCGGCGATTACGTTAATCATCCAAAATTAGAACCAGGAAATTCGGAGATTTGGTATTTTGATATTATTGATCTACAACATAACCGTTCAATTATCGCCCAGTTCTATTTGCAAACCGAACCGCTTAAAAACGAACTGGGTTGTTATGTTACTCTCTTTACGCATACACCCGAATACGGCGTCTGTAATAAGCTAATGAAATACCCGATAGATGAGCTTTTCATTTCACCCAACAACTACGAAGTCAGGATCGCGAAAAATCAGATCTATCGAAAATATGATCCTGAATCTAAAAAATATCGCTATTATTTAAAAGCAAGCATTGACGATATCACATTAGATTTAGAATTGTTACCAGAGGTTGAAGGGTGGAAGCCATTTGGTGATCAGATCTTGTTTAAAGATAAGCATCGTGCCGGCTCTTTTTCAGTCATTTCTTTTGTTCCCAAAGCAAAGGTACTTGGCACTTTCACAATTGGAAATAAACGATATGAATTAAAAAATGCTTTTGGATACCACGATCATACTTGTTGGGATTCCAGGTATAAACCCGAAAAGTTTAAAAGAAAACTATTTATCGATGATACGATTACCAAATGGGAATTTGGTAAATTTGTTTGCTCGGAATATGTTATTATCTTCAATGTGCTCTATCTCCGACCCTGGCTCAATCAGGCACCGATAAAAACATTGCTGGTAGCAAAGAACAACCGAATAATTCACAGCTCTAATAATTTAGTAAAAGTTCTCCACCATGACTTTGAAATCGATCAGGCTACCTTAAATGAATATCCGACCCACCTATTGGTTGAATTAAAACAAACTGATATTCGCATTAATCTGGATTTAGCGGTAAAAGAGATGATCGATAAAAAGGATTTACTGGAAGGAATCGGTCCTTTGGCAAAATCACTCATCCGATTCATTTTTGGAAAACCCGCTTCTTATTATATGCTCACAGCCGCTAAAATGACAATCTCTAATCAAAACGGAGATACCCAAACTTTTAAAGGCTCTGCATTTTATGAATTATTTATTTTAAATAATCGTCCAACCCACTTTGAAGATTTTTTAAGAAAAATATTACACAAGCTGGTAAAATAGCCCATAATGTACTTAATTTTCTAAAATGACAAGTATATAAATACACAGCCTGTATTTGCTAACAAACAAAATAAGTCGACATTAAAAATACCACGCCTATCGGGTACACAAGACAAATTAATCGATTATATTTTAAAAGGTGGGAAAATCTTTCCCCAACACCAATTGAATATCTTCCAGATCGGCGGTAACGATATGCGGGGCCGGTGTATCGAAGCCTAAATAACGAGCTAATTGGGTGGCGAGTTGAATTTCTGTGGGCTGGCATTTAATTAGCGTTTGCGGATAATTAAAATTGAGCGCATTCCGGGCATCAATTATCTGAATATATTTATTTTCATCGAGGTAAATTCCTTCTAAGGCACTCTGGAGACCTTTGGCGACGCCCCCCTTGCCGCTTCCGTTCAGAATCTCGATATGAACTGGCCCTGAATAAGCCGTCTTCAGGACTCTCCGTTTGAGTCCTTTTAATCTCAGGTTTTGTAAGCTAAAATCTTTTCCGATTATTATAGAAATATCACAGGGCACAATCTCTAACTGTTTTTTATAAAGTGCTTCGACTTGTTTTTGGATCGCCCGTGAGGTGTTTTGAACGGTTTGCGCGTTACCGTTCGCCGGAAAACGATAGATGATCTTCGAGGCCGTGGTCAAGCTTGAAACGATATTCTGCGGAATCAGTTCAGCGTCTCCCAACTCAGGGGATTGTAACCCGGCTATCAACTGGTCAATCATTGGGGCTGATAATTTTTTGCCATTGATTACAAATATCCGTACTTTTTCTGATAATGCCGTCACGACGGGTGGTGGTACGGTTATTGGCGGTTGGTCAACGGCGGCCACTGAATCCGGGCGCTCAATATTCAGAAGTCCCGGAATAGCACTTGAATCCTGGAGCGAATCGTCAGGGATAATTTTAGTGGCCGGAATCAAAATTTCGGGTTTTTCATCTGTCGCCTGGTTCAGGGTATTCGCTCGTTCGCGCATCAAGACGATAAAGATTAACGTGGTGAGTAAAAACGCCACTAAAACCGAAGCGGCAATGGGAAGATATTTTTTAAAATCAAATTTGGAATCCGAATCATAATGCGAGGATCGGCGTTTCATCCCGCGAGGCGGGCGCCGCGAACTGTCGATCGATGGTGAAATCGGTTTTTCAGAAATTGGCGGCTGAATTCTCTCCGCTAGCTCCGTTGGTTCATCGGGTGGGTACTCATCTGGTGTTTCCCGAGGCGGAATCTCAGGGGGTGGTGTCGAAAAATCCTCTTCCTCTGCCAGCAGTGTTTCAATAGGCATCGTTGTTTTTCTGAATCGGTAGTTTTGATCCGGACGTTTTGTCTCGGGTCGAATCAAATTGATACCATCCTCCGGTTGGTGGGCTAATTTCCCGGGGATGGTCACCAGTCCGGCGATTTTAATTAAAATGGTAGTAACATTATCAGGTGCGCCGCGTTCGGTAACGAGTGAAATATATTTTTCGCAGGCAGTTTGAGGTGAATATTTTAAGGCAATTCTGGCAATTTCCCGATTATCGAGAATTTTGTATAAACCGTCTGTGCAGAGTAAAATGGTATCATTGGGTTTTAAATTGAGACTAAAATAATCGATTTCCACATTCGATTCCCAACCAAGGGCGTGTGAGACAGGGGTTTTTTGATTCGCTTTACGGAGTGTGGGCTGAGCGGTGGTTTCGCCGGAAAACAGATGATCATGCGTGCACTGCTGAATTGAATGAGCCTTGATTAAATAGAGACGACAATTGCCAATATGAGCGACCGCGAGGGTTCCCCGTTGAATCACCGCACAGGTAACTGCGGCTCCCGCCTGAATATAACTGGAGCTGCTGGCATTCATTTCGATAATTTGCATATTGGCTAAATTAAAAGCGTGCTTGAGGGCGGTTTCAATATCATCCGGGGCAGATTTATCATAATAACTTTTAATAATAATATCGGTGGCCGTTCTGGCGGCCAGCGCCCCGAGCTCCTGCCCCCCAATTCCGTCGGCAACCAGAAAAAGTTCCCCCCGGGTATAAAGCAAATCTGGTTCGGCGGGTTTATAGAATCCCAGCGAATCCACCAGGTGTTGCCGGATTTTGCCAATGTCAGTCAATTTGCCGACTTCAAGTGAAAGTACTTTTCGACTGTCGGTCAAAGCCTCACCCTCTTTTCGTTTTTGACTCATAAAATATATATAAAAAATTACTATATTCTAAATATAATAAAGTGAACGTAAGAATCAAGAAAAAATTAAGTTGGTGCCAAAAAAGGTGATTAATTAGTATCCATCCGGAAATGTAACACAAGCTTCCAGCTTGTGAAAAAACAGGCGCTAACTTCAATGTTTTGAGCGCAAGCAAGATGCTTGCGTTACAAAATACAATATTTCCGGATGAAAACTAATTAACGAAGGGGTTGAGCGGTTCAATGAACGGACACATGAATTTTTTTAACCCTTAAAAATAAATCAAGGAGACAAAAAATGACGTCAGCAAAATTTTTTCTAAAATCAGGCGGTTTCATGGGGATAACTCTGGGAATGCTTTTGCTCAGTAACTCAATGAGCGTCCCGACCGAAACCGATTCACTGCAACCACCCCCTGGAATGGTCTTCATTCAGGGGGGTGAGTTTCTGATGGGCAAGGCTGAAGAGGGGGATCACAGCCCTGTCCACCAGGTTGTTATGAATTCCTTTTTCATGGATCAATATGAAGTCACCAATGCCCAATATTTTGAATTTTGTCAACAAACGCAACGTCATTTACCAGAGTTCTGGGGAATGGCTGAATTCAACAGTGGCCCGGACTTCCCCAATCACCCGGTGGTTGGTGTCAGTTGGTACGATGCCAGTGATTATGCCAATTGGATTGGCAAACGCCTGCCGACGGAAGCCGAGTGGGAATATGCTGCCCGCGGGGGATTAGCCGGCCAAAATTTCCCCAATGGGAATTCGATTGATTCCACGGGTGCCAATATGTCAATTAAAGGCCGCCGAAAAGGGACTCGACCGGTGGGGAGTTACGCTCCTAACGGATATGGGCTTTATGACATGGCCGGAAATGTGGTCGAGTGGGTCGCCGATTATTACGCCGAAGATTATTATCAACAGAGTCCTGAAAGAAATCCCGGTGGCCCGACAGCGGGCAAATTTAAAGTGATTCGAGGCGGTGGCTGGCACAGTGGTCCTTACTGCAATCGTGTTTATGTGCGGAATGCGCTACCCCCTAATTGGGTTGATTTTAATGTGGGTTTTCGTTGTTTCCGGGCTTTAAAAGAAAAGCAATAATCGTATTTATACTATGACCAAAGTGGTTTTGAGATTCAACCTTTAAATCCTCTCTTTTTTAAGAGAGGATTTAGGTGAGTTTTTAAAATTCGAGAATCTCAAAACCACTTTCACCTTCGTATATTTCAGATTGGAAAATGGCTCAGGCCCACATCCCATCTCGATAATCCGGTCGTGCCCACTCCAATGTTTCCGGATTGGCGTAGCGCGCCAGCCGGTTTTCCAGAACCTGCCGATCAAAGGGCAATCCGACGGCGGTTTCGTCACTAATTTCTTTGACGAGGCGAATATTTTCTTCCAGGGTTTCCCTGCCAAAATGTCCCACCAGCGCGGTTGCGACCCCTTCCTGCGTGAGCGCGTAGCGGAGCAATTCTTTGGCAGTGGTATTTTCTTTACCAATAATGTCGCGCATGACCTTCATCGCCAGCACTCCGACATTTTTCTGACGGGCCACCGGCAGCGCAATCTCGGTGAACTTGCCATATTGGGTTGGATTCATTGCCAAAATCACAATGTCCATTTCCAGCTTTTCCAGGACTTCAGCGGATTTTTCGGCGCTGTTCATACTGGAGAAGCCAATATATTTCGCACTTCCTTCTTCTTTTAACCGCCGCATTTCCTTATATACGCCATTCTCCAGCACGGCAATGTCCTCGGAAGGCTCGATGCTGTGAATCATCAGGACGTCGACATAGTCGGTTTTCATTCGTTTCAGGCTGGTCTCAAATTCCTGAAGCATTTCAGCCGGGTTCCGTGAATTAAATTTGGTGGAGATATAAATTTTATTCCGATGACGGGAAAGAATCTGCCCAAACCGTTCCTCGCTACATATCGAACCGCGGAACTGGTAATCGGAGGCAGTATCAAAAAAATTAATACCGGCTTCAACGGCACGCTCCAGCAGGGCTTCCCACGCACCGTCCTTGTTCTTTTGAAATTGTGAGCCTCCGCCAAAGCTCAGTACGGATACTTGCAGACCGGTTTTGCCCAATGTCCGCATGGGCATGGTCGGCTTGGGTGATTTTGAACAGGAATTTAACATGCCAGTGGCAGAAAATGCGGCGAGGCCAATCGCCGAATTTTTCATAAAATCCCGTCGAGAAAGGTGTTTTTTAGATGTTCTCATTTTTTCCCTCACTAGATTCAATTCATGGTTTTATTGGGATTTAATTTTAAAGAATGATTTCTGAATTCAAAATTTTTTCCAACAGATAGAAATAAGCCAACAGATGAAAAAAAATCAGAAGTGTTACTTGTGAATGATTTGTTTTTTTGTTGTCAAGTCTGTTTCGATCATTGATAATATTTTGCTTTCACGTTCCGAAGCACCTCGCCGGCCAGTGGATGTTCTGTAGGTACATATTGAACAGTGGCACTCGATTCATTCGGCTTACGCCCCAATTCAATTTCTCCCGCATAAAGAACATTATATTTTTCCTGAATATGCGTTTCAACGAGAAAACGGTAATTGCCGGGGGGCAGTTGAATGGGAGCTAATTCGATTTTTAAATGATTCATACCAATGGGTGGCGTGGCCCGGGTGACGGCTTCAAACTCGGCTTCCGGTACATTATCCCAATCGACCTGAGCCTGCCAGGTGGGGCAGATGGTCGAATCATGATAACCACCATAAGAAAGGTACTCGCTGACGAGGAGCGATTTGACATAATCTCCCCGCTGATCCTCCAGCCAGATGACTGTCTGATAAGAGGGTACCACCTCGGATTGGCCCGGGATTAACTGGTATTCGATTTCCAGAAATCCGGTTACAAACTCACTTTTGTCGCATCCCGTGAACAGGAGCCACAGGAGCAGGATCGGCCCACAGATTCGGTAAAAGCTTGGCAAGATTGATTTTCCTTTCTCCAAATTTTCAAACGGCGTTCACAGATTTATATACTCATTAAAGGTTTATTTTGTAACATTCAAATCTCAGGTACCTCGAATGTTACATTTTAATCCTTAATGAGTATACGTTCCGAAAGCTCCTTTTTCATTCTTAATTCTAATCAGACTTTTGCCTGCCTGAAGCACTAATACAATGGCGACAATAAATAAAACGATAGAAAGAATTAACAAAGGAATGTTTAGCGAAATCGCATTTTTATAAATCAGATTTAAAAGTGCGACCAAAGTTACACAAAACATAAAATACATCGGGTATTTAACAAATCGATTTTTCTTTCCCAGTTCGGCCAACCAGACCGTAATAGCCAGCAAGACGATGGACGCTAACAGTTGATTCGCAGAGCCAAACAGAGGCCAGAGAATTTCACTGGTGCCCGAGAAAGCCAGCAGGGCCGAAAAAACCACGGTCACCAGGGTTCCTACATAGCGATTTTGACTTAAGAAAGTTGTTTTTTCCTTTGATTCAAAAAATTCTTGAAAGGCAAAACGGCCCAGCCGGGTGGCCGTATCCAGCGTCGTCAAGGCAAATGCTGAAATCGCGAGCGCGGCAAAGGTAACGCCGAATTGTTCGGGGATGCCCAAATGATGGATGAATTTACCTATCCCGGCTGAAAAAATACCAATGGGGCCACCCCCTTCCTTCGTAATTAGCTGGCTATATTCTCCTTGGAGAATTGTCACGGCCGTAATCATCGCGACCACTGCCAGAACCGCTTCAATGAGCATACTGCCGTATCCAACCGGTTTCGCGTCGGTCTCCAGATTCAATTGTTTAGCTGTGGTTCCGGCCGATACTAATGAATGGAAACCGGAGATAGCTCCGCAAGCCACCGTGACAAAAAGAATAGGGAAAAGATAGCCTAAGTTGGTATGAAATTGAGTGATGGCCGGGAATGATACTTTTGGATTTGCCACAAATATGCCGACGATGCCCGCAATGAGTATAAAATATAATAAGAATGAATTTAGATAATCCCTGGGCTGAAGTAAAATCCAGACCGGCGTCACGGCGGCAATAAACACATAGACAAAAAGAATAATAATCCAAAAATTAAATGACTGCTGAATCGGGAAAAGCACCCCCAGGATTACGCAGCCAGCCAGCAGGATCACCCCGACGACGGATGAAATCCAGATTGGCGTATTCCAGCGATAAATACTTAATCCAAAAAGAATCGCCAGTAAAATAAACAAAAAGGAAGAGGTGAAGGTTGCCGGCTCTTTTACAAAGACACTGGCGACGGCCTTGGCAAATACCGCAATGACCAGGATCAGCACCGCCCAGGTAAAAATCAGGAACAGTTTCTTGCCTGCCCGCCCGATATATTCTTCGATGACTTCTCCCACGGTTTTCCCGCCATGCCGGACTGAAGCCACGAGAGCCGAAAAATCGTGCACGCCGCCGACAAAAATGCTGCCGATAAGTATCCAGAGTAATACCGGCACCCATCCGAATACAGCGGCGAAAATAGGTCCCAGGATAGGCCCGGCCCCTGCGATGGACGAAAAGTGATGACCAAACAGGATCGGTTTTTTAGCCGGAACATAGTCGATGCCATCTTTTCTGGTGTTGGCAGGGGTCTTTCGTTGCGGATCAATATCGAACTTTTTAGTAATAAATCGGCCGTACCAGATATAACCGGCCAGTAAAACAACCATCGAAAATCCGATTAACCAGGAAGCACTCATTTTTTCCTTCTCCTTATAAGCGTTATTTTTCGCTGTAGACCGAACAACTCATTCATCATTATGAATCCCTTTTTTTTAGTCTACCAATTTTTTTCTTTAAGATCAATTTAATTTTTTCGACCGGCTTTTTCGGCCGCCGCGGCAATACTGGCCCCACGATCAAATTTGACTCCTTGGTCCAGCAGACATTTTTCCAGTGCCGACAGGAATAACATCACATTGCTTAAGGTAGAGGCTGATCCCATGAGACCGACGCGCCACACCTTGCCTTTAAAAGCGCCCAGTCCGCCGCCGATTTCGATATTAAATTCATTGAGTAATTGCTGGCGAACTGCCGCATCATTCGCGCCTTCGGGTACGGAAACCGCATTCAGCATGGGTAATTCGTGACCTGGTTGAGCGACATAACGGATGCCAATCGCGGATAATCCCGCTTTCAGAATTTGATGATTTGCCAGATGTCGCACCCAGCGATTCTCCAGGCCTTCTTCTTTCACTATTTTTAATGCCTCGAGTAGGGCATAATTCATGTTAATGGGGGCGGTGTGATGATACAGCCGTTCCGAGCCCCAGTATTGTCGAATCATGGTTAAATCCAGGTACCAGCTTTGTACTTTGGTCTTACGGCTTTCAATAACCTTAACCGCAGCCTCATTAAAAGTCACCGGTGCCAATCCTGGCGGACAGGACAGGCATTTCTGGGTACCTGAATAGCAGGCATCGATTTGCCAGCCATCAACATCCACATTGGTTCCCCCCAGACTGGTAACGGTGTCCACCAATAGCAACGCCCCATTTTCATGCACAATCTTTGAAATTGCTTCGATTGGCTGACAGGCACCCGTCGAGGTTTCCGCATGAACAATACCGACAACTTTGGCCGCTTTATTTTGGAGCGCTTGTTTGATTTGCTCTGGTTCAAACACATTTCCCCATTCGATTTCTAAAGTGGTGACATCAGCGCCACAGCGTCGGGCAACATCGGCCATGCGGGTGCCAAAGACCCCATTGATGCAAACCAGCATTGGGTCTCCTGGCTCAATCAGATTGACGACACAGGTTTCCATGCCCGCGCTCCCGGTGCCTGACATAGCGAGTGTCATCTCATTTTTCGTCTGAAAGGTGTATTGCAGGAGCAAGCGGATTTCGTTCAAGATAGCTAAAAATTCGGGATCCAAATGACCAATCGTTGGTCGTGAGAGGGCTTCCAAAACTCTTGGGTCAACATCCGAAGGGCCAGGCCCCATTAAAACGCGCTTCAAAGTTTTCGGCATAATCATGATTGATTTCCTTTCAAAAGTATAAACTACTAATTTTATTGATAGATAACTTTATTGGACGCTTATACTTTTTATCGGGAAAGAAGTTTCTTCTTAATAACATTGTTGATTGTTTTATTGGGATCGTTCCTCATTCTGAGTTGGTATTTAACACTATCAATAAAATAAGAGGAAAACTTTTGAGCTAATCTTTAGGATTTTAAAATTTGACAGATGAAAGGAGAGTATTCGAAGGTACTCTCTAAAGAGAAAGGAATAGGTTTTATTTAAAAGCACCACATTATTTCATTCACCCGGCTGAACCAATCCTGCCGTTTTACCGCTGATCATCAGCCAATTTTACTGCCGGCGGATTCCAGCCGACCACTGAGCCGGCTTTAACTTTGAGCAGGTAGGGGGATAATGTTGTGCCAGGCAACGTCCGGACGTTGTCTTCAACCTGAATCACGCCCATGCCGGTCCCGGCACCAATGGTACAGTTTGATCCAATTTCCACCAGCCCGTAGCGAAATCGTCCGATCCCTTCGTAGGCGTGTACGGTGACCCGCGTAAAAGCGCCCAACAACGTGTTGTCACCAATAAAGATTAATTCCGGCCGAAAATGGTCGAGCCAGACCAATTGCATAATTTCCGTATTTTGCCCGATATGAATTCCCATCCAGCGTAAAAACTTATTCTTAAAGGGGGTACCTTTCAGACCAAATGAGATGGCAACCTGAACCAGGAGCAAGATTCTTCGCCAGAATGACAGGTTTAAGTTGCGCCAGTTAATAGCATTTTTTCCCTCCGGCGCACCCAAGCCGTGGAAGGTGTAGTGCCGATTGACTTTTTTAAAAAAGTTGGCCAAATTCTCCTGTCCTTCCGGCGTGTGCGGATTAAGCGTGGTCACGTCAACCCCTTTTCCGCCTGAAGATTTGCTAATATAAATTGCCCGCTTTTTCTTTTTCCCCAACTTAATCGCCCGTTCAATGATTTCAATGGTGACCATTTTAATAACCTCTTCGGGGCTTTTTCCCTGATATTTTTTCATGGCAACTTCCTTATTTTTTAGTAGTAGAATAGTGAAAACAATAGTGGAGCATTTTGGATTAACTTAATAGTCTATTATATTACAATAAAATGAAAATAGCAATTTAAATTACTTAAATTTTTCGCAGCTTGAAATAATCCGGGGAATAAAACTCATGTTCCGATCTTGCCTGTCTTACCTGACGAAATTACTCATTTTTACTTTTTGCTTATTGTTAAATTTTCATCTGGACGTTCTGTCGGCAAACAATGATTTTACCGAGCTCATTCAAAATGTCCAGTTAAATAGTCAACGGACTTATAATGCAATTCAATCGGTCTCATTTAAGGGAATTTCCGACAGTTACATTTATTTTGGTTATAGCCCGTTGGATGTCCAGATGATTCCCATGAAAGAAATTCTTCACTTTGAAGGTTTCTGGATGAAACCCGACTCCTTTCGAATGGTGATTAAAGCCCTGCGGAAAATTGAGGCCGACACCAGTGGATCAAAAGTAACCAGTGGATTCGGTCCCTTGCCGAATCCCTTCCAATTTATTTACGAGCCCTCCGCGCTGGGAATGCTCGACTCGAAAAAGCGACAGGGCGTCCTGCCACTTTATCCCTTTGCCGTTGGGGCGGATTCATTTTATCATTACGCGCTAGTAAATGAAGTCGGATTTGGTGAGAATAAAGTGATCTCCGTTCACGTCGAACCTCGTGATCAAGCTACGCCGGCAGTAATTGGAACTTTTCAGATTGATAAAAATCGTCAGGTGGTGGTCGGCTCCGATGTGATTACCAACGACGCCTCATCGTTCCAAAAAGCACAAATGAAACGCGAAAAAAAAGGTTTTAGCCTCGGTGTGCAGGGTTATGAAAATCATCGAATTGAGACCAAAAAAACATTGTTTTATGATTCCTATTGGCTGCCCACCGAGGTTAAAGAAGAATTTTATATTAAGGTCTTGGGCTTCCGGGTGAAAGTGCATCGAAACATTACCTTCAGCGATTATTTCATTAATCCCGACTTACCCGATTCAACCGAAATCGTGAATAAAAAGGTAATTTATGATCCCGATCCTGAGTTAGAAAAAAAAGTAATCGCTGCCACACCTTTCCCCCAGCGCCTTTCCCGGCAGGAGCAGGAAAAAATTTTCAAAGAAATTAAAAATAAATTTGCTTCGAGAGATGTGCTGAATGGTTTACTCGAATCAGAAGCACTGGCTACAGAAGCGTTTAAAATGGGTGTCGAACAACAAGTCGGTCGCTATTTACGATTCACACGACGATTGGGTAATTATTTTTGGTATAATCGCGTGGAAGGACTACGGCTCAATTACGACATCAATATCTCGAATCTGCTGCTCAAAAATTCCATTATTTCTTTAAATGGCGGGTATGGTTTTAAAGACCAGCGCTGGAAGGGCAGTCTGGCCTGGCTGCAATTTTTAGATGCCGAGAGAAAAATATTTATCGAGGGAAATCTCTACCAGAAGTTGAATTATGAAGAAGGCGAACGACTTATTACCACCGGTAAAAATACGCTGTCGAGTTTTTTGTATAAAGGCGATTATCGCGATTATTATTACCAGCTTGGTGGCAATCTGAATCTGGGGTATCGTTTTTCAAATCATCTGGCGGTGAAGTTTTCGGTGCTCTCACAAACAGAACAATCAGCGAGCTGTCACACCCGCTTTAGTCTATTTAACCGCAAGGAGCCGTTTCGTTTGAATCCGGAGATTGCCGAAGGAGAGTTGCGGGGAATTCGGGCGACCTTAATGTATCAGGCGTATGAATTCGATACCGACCTGCTGGTAGAATATGCCGATAAAAAATCAATCCCCAGTGATTTTTCCTACACGCTGGTAAAAGCGAATCTTCAGCGACATTTCCGTTTGACTTACCACACGCATTTACGTTTATTGGGGACAACAGCTCTGGCCTTGGGTGATTTACCACCCCAGCGGTGGTTTGACCTGGGGGGCAAGACATTTATGAATTATTACGGCAATCTACGGGGAGTGGACTATAAAGCTTTTACCGGGGATAAACTGGTCGCCGGTGTCATTGATTACACCCTCAACGGAGGGGCCCTTTATGATCTTATGGTTCGTTTTAAACCCCTGCGCGCGTTTAAGTTAACTTTTTGGAGCGGTTTCGGTTGGAGTTCTTTGTCGAATCAGGCGAAAAAGATGGCGCACGATTTAAACACGCCCCTAGAAACAACTGATGGCTGGTATCATGAATTCGGTGTCGGAATCGGGGATTATTTAAATATTTTTCGCCTGGATTTCATTCGAAACAGTATTGCCGAGAATAGAATTCTTTTTCGGGTTAATTTTTTGCGCTAGGAACATATTGTTAATTGTTCATCTGGGAGCAATAAGAATGAACAAAATTCCAACGGATGAGATGCCAACGGATGCCTTGATTTCTTAGGATAATTTGGCAACTCACGCCCCGAGATCAAAGCAATATGCAAAATATGATTGAATCAGCTACAACGTCCAGCCGTTATGATATTTTGGGTGAATGAATGACTCAGCATCAGAAAAGTTGGTAACCTTCATTTGTGGGCCGTCCCAGTAGAGTTTTTCCCCGGTACGAATGGCCACCACGCCCAGCAGCACCAGTTCGGTGAGTGGGCCGCCGTATTCAAAACTGGCACTGGCCGGTGGGCCGCCTTTAAAAGCATCCAGCCAGTCGCGGTGGTGCCCATTTGAGCGGGGAAGGTGCTTGGGTGGACGTTGATAAGCCCGCATTTTTGTCTCCGGAATGAGTCGCGGATTCCCACCCCAACCGGGACACATTATTTTGCCTTTGTCGCCAATAAATAAAATGCCATTCCCGCCCCCCGTCAGTTCTCGTCCTGGTTCCAGCTCCTCCGGTCGGGGCGGCATCAATCCACCGTACCAGACTAATTTCACTGGTGGCCGGTCGCCACGCGCCGGGAAATGATAATGCACCAGCGAGGCAAAGGGCCGTTTTTCCGGTGTTCCGAAGGCTGCGCGGGCTTCAACCCATTCGGGGTGGCCCAGGTCCAGTGCCCAGAAAGCCGGATCAATATGATGACAACCCATATCGCCGATTAAGCCTGTGCCAAAATCCCACCACTGGCGCCACGTAAACGGCGCATAATCCGGATGATATGGTCGGTGGGCGGCTGGTCCAATCCACAAATCCCAATCCATTCCTTCGGGCACCTCGTGCTTGTCGGTTGGTTTCGCCGGGGTACAGCCCGCTGTATTTACATGACTGCACCAGGCATGCACTTCGCGGACAGTCCCAATCGCGTCGTCTCTGAGCCATTCCACCGTTAATCGGATCCCCTCGCCGCTGTGTCCCTGGTTTCCCATCTGCGTGGCCACTCCGGCTTCACGGGCAGCCTCAACAATACGCCGGGTTTCAAAAATTGTCCGGGCAAGCGGTTTCTCACAAAAGACCGCTTTACCCCGTTGAATGGCGGCCATGGCAGTAATGGCGTGAGTATGGTCCGGCGTGGCAATTAAAACGGCGTCAATCGCCGGTTCGTGATCCAGCATTTTCCGAAAATCGACGTAAACCGCACAGGTTTTATACTCAGCGCTCGTTCGATGACGGGCGTAATGGGCATCAATTAACGCTTTCGCCGGTTTTCGACCAGCGCTGCCCCCGTAATACCATTGACCGTAGTCGGCCTCCACCATTACATCGCATATAGCGATGATCTGCACATCGTTGTGAGGCAGCAGGGATTTAATATTTTGCAGCCCCTGCCCGCCGGTACCGATAACGGCCAGATTTATTTTATCGCTGGGGGGTGTGTAGCCCTGACCACCGAGTATAAACCGGGGCAGAATGGTAAAAGCCGTGGCCGCTTTGCCGACATTATTTATGAACGCCCGGCGCGAACTAAGCGTGGCGGTGTTGGAAGTCATTTGTGTTGGCATTTCATTTCCCTTCAGTTTACACTTGTTAAGGATTCGTTTTTCACGCAGATCTTCAAGGTTTATATTTTATTGATTCCCGTTCGGTAAAATCATGGTGACGAAAATATATAAATTCAGAAAATGAGTTTCAAGTAAAATTAACATCAATGGAATTTGACAATTTACTTGATTGTTTTAGAAAAAATTAATATGTTCGACTGAAACAATCGACACTTAAATAGAAGGAATTGACATGGCGCTCAATCAATATTTCTCAGCTTCTTTCATTCTGCATCAGGTAGATTTAACCAGTAAAGAAGACATCTTTTTAAAATTTGCAGAAAAGGCCTACAATACGAATCTCATTGCTGACAAGGAGCAGTTTTATCGGGCATTATTAGAGCAAGAACATAAACTTAGTTCGGGAATGGAATATGGTGTCGCCATTTCGCATATTCGAACACCTCTGACGCGTAAAAGCTTTATGATGCTGGCCACATTGAAAAGGCCGTTGACTTTTAGTACATTTGATGAAAGTCTGGTACGAATCGTGGTGTTGTTGTGTGCCCCCCCTGATGAGAACCACATTTACCTGCAATTGTTGGCACGGATTTCCAGAATCCTATTGAATGAATCGAATCGGAAAGCGATTCTGGAGGCGGTTGGACCGAATGCGCTTTTTCAATTAATCGAATCGTATACGAATTGGGACATTGTGACCGATAAGTCGGAACACTTTCTAATGAATCTCATTCTGTATCGCGATGATATTTTTGATGATGTTGTCGAGTGTTTGTTGGAGGTGGGGCTTATTCGGGCTCAAATTACGCGCGCCATTCCAATTCGAAAGTATATTTCCCAAAAATTTTCGGTATTTTCCAACAGCAATGTTACCGGAGAGGAAAATACTTCAAATTCGATCATTATTACCGGCATTGTTTCCGATAAGGAAATTGCCCGGCATCTTCAACAACTATTGACGCTTCGGAATATCGATTTGACCAGTCCCGGCTACGGCATCTTAACGCTTACAAAAATTGACAATTTAATCGGTGAAGAGGGTGCTTGATTGGAAAACTGAACCCGCTAATTTCTGGTGAATCAAGAGGGTGTAACCGTGTAAAGAAAAAGGCTTAATTTGACACAGACTCATTATTCACGGGGATTAACGAGGGGGCATTTTCAAGGAGAGTTTTTGAATTTGACGGGGAATTAAGATTTTGGCTGTCGTTTAATTGACTCGCCGGCACGGGTTTATGGTTCCAGGAAAATCTTAAGATTCGAAAACTGTGTTCATTATTAATTTTAATTAAGATCGGCAAAATCGTAAACGTAGCCAGTAGATTTAATCCCAGTCCGAGTACGGCCACCGTTCCTAACGATTGAAGTCCCCGGTGTTGCGCAAAGAATAAAGAACCAAACCCAATGACCGTTGTGAGGGTCGTTAAAAACATGGCCATTCCGGTGTGGTAAAAAGCAAACCAGAGTGAGCGGTCCTCTTTGTACCGATGATAAAAGTGAACACTGTTATCAATCCCAATTCCGAGAATAATTGGAAAAGCCACAATATTAATAAAATTCGAACGTATCTCCAGAATCCCCATAATTCCTAACAAACCGACGGTTCCCAACAAAATGGGTAACATGACCAATCCTACGATTTTAAAGCGTTTAAAATGGAGCCACAACAAAATAATTAAGGCGAGAATAGTAATTCCTACCGCAATCGTGCCATCCCGGCTAATGAGATTGAGAATATCGGCTAAAATTAAACTTTCACTGCAGGCTCTGATTTTCTTCCCATTTACTTGAATTTGATTCAATTCTCTGGCGTATGCCATTACCTCTTTGCCATTGCCCAGATCAACGCCGGGATAGACCAGTACAAAACGGTCGGCGTCATTTGTCTGGCCGCGGAAATTGTAAGTCAAATAGGACGGAAGCATATCAAGCGTGAGCGGCTCAACCTCCAGGTATTCGCGAAACTCTTCAAAAATCTCTTTTTCTTTCCCCTGAAGAAATGAGAAGATTTTGCTTGTTTGGACCAGCTCTTTGATTTGCTGAATAATGGCAATTTTTTCGGGCTGGTTTTTAGGAACCAGACTGTTGATGTCCTGGACCGTTACAATGGTTTTAGCGCCCTTGCGGATGAATTGAGTGACGGCTTCAACCGTGGCTTTGCTTTCTTCGGGTGAATCAACAATCACAACCGTCGGGGCCAGGGAAACATTGAATAAATTGTTAATTCTGGTTTTTAGGCGTTGATGCTCCGTCGTCGCGGTCCCTAATTTGTTAAAATCATATTCAAATTTTATTCGCGTGGCCGAGAAGATTAAAATAATGGTCAAAAATACCAGCCCGTAGAAAGTGAAGCTTAAACCCTTCGCATGATGCATTAATTTTTCAGCAAAACGTAATCGAGGAAAAATATGGGTCCGGGTGTCTTTTAAAGGGTAAAACCGCTCATACAAAATAATGAGCGAAGGGAAGAGGAGAAAATAAGCCAATAAAGTGAGAATCGCTCCGGTTCCGGCAATAATCCCAAACTGATTAAAACCTTTAAATTGGGTAAAAATGAGTGAGAAAAAAGCGGCGGCAGTGGTTAATGAAGCCGTAATCGAGCTAATACCGGCAGAGGACGTATACATTGAGTAAACCGCTTCCTCCGGGCTTAAGGTCTCGCGGAATTCTAAATACCGTTTAAAAAAATGAATACCGAAATTGATGCCCAGTCCTAATAAAATTGCCACTAAAAAGGTAGTGATTAAATTCAACTCACCAATAATCAAGTAGGTGACCCCGAATGTCCAGGAGACGCCCATCAGCAACGGAATCCCGATGACGAAAAAAGTTCTTCTTTTTTTAAAAAGCACGCTTAATGAAATAAAGATTAAGATCGCTGAGATCAACGCCGTGGACCGCAAATCTTTACTGATGGCCTGATTGTCCCGCAATTGGGTCATATAACGACCATTCAGTTGAACGTCTAATCCGGAGCCGTAGGTGGCCGGGGCCAATTCATCGATTGCTTGCTGAACCGAGGTAACCAGGCGTTTCGTGGCTTTAATATCGGAAGAAATAGTCTTTGGTTTGATCAGAATAACGAGAAAATCATTGTCTTTATTCACTAAATATTCCCGTCTGAGAATGGCATATTTGTCTAATGCCTTCGAGACCTGATTCAAAGTGCTGTCGTCAGCGGCCGGTGGTTCCAGATCAGCCAATAGATCGACGTAGAACGGATTTAATTTGGCACTTTCGGATTCGATTTTATTCCGGAGATATTGTTCAACTTTATTTAAATCATTTGCTGACAGGAAAAGCAAGGCGTGTTTTTTAATAAATTTGAGGTCATTTTTATGATATATAAAGCGAATTAAAGGAATATCTTTAATTTTTAAATAGAGGTCATTCGCGAAGCGCGTCATCTCGTCCAGTTCATTGCCTTCTACGGCCACCATTAAATAACCGTCGCCCCCGCTCCGTCGGGTGGCTTCCGCTAAATTTTGCACGTGCTCGGTGTCTTGTGGCAATAACTCGACAAGACTGCTTTTAATCTCCAAATTTGAAGCACTTTTAATAGCGATAATCGTTATTATGATGGAAAAAATTAAAGTAGCTATGGGGTGTTTGCTCAACAATCGAGCAAAACCGCCTAAAATGCGAGTCATTACTTTCCTTCCAATCTTTTATCTAAAATTTCCAATAGCTTTTCGACAGAATAGGTTTGAATTACTTTATTAAATTGTTTCCGATAATCATCAATCAAGCTCCGTTGTTCACTGAATACATCGTAAATCAACCATTGGTCATCTTTCTGGTAGAGCTTGTAGTCAATTTTTAACTCTTTATCTTTAATAATCAGCAAGGAATTAACTTCAGCTTGATCACCGTTAATTTGTTGCCCTTTGTACACAATCTGAATTTTCTGAACGTCGGGATTGTTCGCCGGATAAGCCATTTTAATGACCAGGTCTTTAATTTTGGTCAGCAATTGTTGTTGAATATCTGATTTGATCGCATCCCAGTGATCGGAAAGGGCTGTCTTTGCCATTCTCTCAAGATCAAAGCAGGTGGCCGCAATTCGCGTCATTTTTAGATTGTGTTCCAGATCCGCCGGGGATAGGTTTTCGCCAAATTTTTTCAATTTAATAGCATTGACCAGCTTTTTCACGACTTGTTCCGGTGTAGCCGTTGAGTTGGCGCTAAAAGAATCATTACAGATAATCAGCAAAATCAGTATTAAGAGAATATTTTTTTTCATATTAAGCTCCGCTAAAAGGGATCGGTCGTGTTCATGAGTCGTTCAGATAATTCTTCATCGGTAAAATCGGGTCGATCAAGGGATTGAAGCGCCGCCTTCAGGGTTTGATATAACTCAGCAAAAAATGGCAGATATGATTTTTCTTTTACTTTTGTTTGCATGTATTGTTTCAACGCCTGCAATGATTTCCGGTTTTCTCCGCCGCGATATTCACGCACACTTCGCCACACAACGCGTCCCTGTTGACAATCTAACAGCGAGATCGAGAAAATAAAACCCTTTACCTGTTGTTGATCATTATAGTAGAAATCAAAGAAGTCATATCGCAAGAGACCGTCAACTCCTAAAATTTGAGCCAATTCAATGGGAGAATAACTGGCTGGATTAATTTGATTTAATTTTTGATTGGTTGAATCCAGCGGTTGGACAAAATAGGGTTTTTCCTGATACAACATGTAGGCCAGCATTTTCTGCAAATAATCAGCCGAAATTCGCCCGGGAATTGTTGTCGAGTCTGGTAATTGGACTGCAATCCATTTGATTTGATGAGGTAAGTTATGTTGATAAAGAAGTTGTCGGGCTCCGCTACAATAAATAAAAATTAGCATCAGCGGCGAAAGAAAAATCCACCATTTTATTTTCATACAATTATCCTCTGAAATATGGCACTTTATCCATCAGTATTAAGATTAATCATCAAGCTTGAAACTATCAGAACAAAATGAAGACGAACTTATTTCTCAAAATGAGAATTTAGAAATATACAATCTTTTTCCCAATTTGTCAAACCTTTTTATCGATAAATTAATAAGTTCCTCTCCCGACCCGGATCCCGGGAATATGCTTAGCTAAATAATCCGTTGACAATGAGACCAACTTTTCATATATTAAATCCAAAATAATTATTGTATAAATCAAATAGTTCAATTATCTCTATCAAATCTTATTCAAAAATTGACAAATAAAAATAACAGACAAACTCAAATCTATTGGACGGAGATTATTCAAACCATAAAAAAGCTGGATCAGATCTTTGTCCAACTGACGGCCATTACCAATGAGTTAACCCAAAAGTCATTTACCGAGAGTTACGAGCTTTACCGGCACAAATTGCGGGTGCAAATGAGCCAAACAGTGGTAATCGCCGTCTTAGGAGGTGTCAAGGCGGGCAAGTCAACCGTTTTTCAAAGTTTGTGTCAGAATATGAATATCGCGATAACGGGAGTTGAACATTTAACCCATCGACCATTGGCCTATTCACAGCCGGTTTTGGACCCACCTGCGTTAAAATTGGTCGATTTGTTTCCAGAGTTTGATATTAAAACGACCACCCATCCTGGCAGTGCCACTAAAACCGATGAACCGGCGAATCGATTGTGGTCGATGACGCATGAAAAAGCCCCCCCTGGTTTAGTGCTGGTTGATTGCCCGGACCTGAATAGTATGAATCAAACCAATCGTGAATTGGCAGTGCAATTGGCCCGAGCCTGTGATATTATTTTTCTGGTGTTGCTGAGTGGAGCCAGCGCCTATTCCGCCGATATCAAGAATTTTACCCAGCAGGCGTTGCAAATGGGACGAATGGTGGTACCCATTTTTACAAAAATGGATGATGAAGCGGCAGCCCGCATTGTTCTCGATGAATTTGGCCGCGAACTAACGCCGTTGCTTGGCGGCCGGTTACCAGAGTTCCCCTACGCCTTTTTTGTGCCGTCGGTTCCGGTTAAACAGCGAACCGAGCTGAAAAAAATCAGGCTGCGCGCCCTGCATCCCGGTGAATTTATTAATTTAGAACAGTCTTCACAGCGGATCCTGGTTAAGGCCAGGATCTGGCAGCGGAGTTATCTACAATTCCGAACGCAATTAAAAGCTGAGCTGGGGACGGTTCAAAATTCAGCTCAGAGCTGGTTGGCCTATTGGGAAAAGATCGCGCGGGTCTTAAACAATTGGGGGGTACAGGTTGCCCGGACGATTTTTCCGCGTAATATCGTGTTGCGTGAAATTATCGATTGGTACGAAGAAACCAAATTAAACCAGTTCCGCAAAATACTTCGGCGGATTAATCCCGTCAATTGGCCCAGTCAACTTTATCGAGCCTGGCAGAAGCGGCTGGTTTCACAGAAGGAACGCACCGAAATCAACCAACAGGTCGAAAGTGCGCTGGAAAAGCTGCGGCATAAATTGACGGCGGAAGCGAATCAGACCTGGGTGAAAATCTGGGGCAAGGCGGCGCCGGTTGCCCCCACACCGATTGTCCAGTGGATCGCCAATCATCAGGCGGACCCGATTCGTTTTACCAAAACCTGTGAAAAACTGGTTCAGCAAAGTTTAATGGCGCCTTATTTCAGTCAACAGTGGCAAAAGGAATTTCGCCAGGACCTTGAAGTCTGGTGGCGGAGTGAGGATGAGGATCACCGCTTGAAGCGAAATTTTCTGGAATATTCTCAAATAACAATGGATTTCATCTCCTGGTTAGCGTTACCCACGACTTTCTTTTTTCCCGGTACGATTGACACGATTGTGATAGGGGTGGCTCAGCCGGTATTTACTTTTATCAATAATCATTTCATTTTCATTGATTCGCATTTTGCCGGTGCCCAACAACGCTGGATCGAGAACGAAGCGCACCGTTTACAAAAAGCTTTAATTGTGAACGAAGCGCAATTAGCACAACTCGCTCAAAAAATTCAGCAATGGCAACAGGCGCACCAGGTGATTCGAGAATTGAGTAGCATTTTTAACCAGATTGATGAGAAATTAAAGCACATTATTGAACAAAAAGAACGGTTGCCATGAATAATCAATTCCAACTCGATTTTATGTTCTCGGAAGTGCCAATTTCGATAATCGTGGAGATTGGTCGGTTTTTACAACAAGCCGAAAAATTACTCACCACCGATATTGGCTGGGAACCGCAACGGCAATTACGCAAAATCTGGGAACCCCGCTTAAAACGAATGCAAAATGACCTTTCCCAACTGATGCTGCTCGAAGAGCCCACCTTAATTGTAGCGGTGACGGGCGGGGTGAAAGCCGGGAAAACGCATATTTCTAATATTATTTTGGGGCAGCCGGTGTTAACCGAGTCGTTACGGCATGAAACCAACCGCGCCTGGGTCGTGACGCCCCCGGCCATTGCTGAATCGGACGTCTTCCGGGTGCTTGAAGTGGAACAACCGGACTGGCTGCGGCTGGTGCGATTTGGAGTGCGAATTAAAAATCGGAATATTATTCTCATTGATTTGCCCGATTTTGATGCCGAAACCGAATTGGCCGAGTTTCGCGAGAATCGGACGATTGCCGAACAGGTGTTGGCGGCCGCGGATGTCATCATTCTGGTTTCAACCCAGGCGCATAATTTAACCCGACGGACATTTGAGTGGCTGACGCAATTTCGCCAGGGACACGGCTTCATCTTTGTTTACAATGAAATCAGCGGGGCAGAGGGCTCCGAGGCGGTGGAGCGGATCCGACAATTACAAACGCAGGTGGTTAAAGCCGGTTTTGCGGCGAGTTCGAAAATTATTGGCGTACCTTATCTCCCCGGCCATTATGATCATCAGCAATTGATCAACGCGCTGGCAGAGCTGCCCGCCAATCGGACGTTGCGCAGTTGGCGCGTAGCCGACCGGGTACACCAATTGGTAGCCGATATAAAAGCAATTTACGAAATGCACCAGCCACAAATACAGGAAACCCTTGAAAATATTGAGCAGTACATTGCCATTCCTTTACAAAATCAATTCCAATCAGAAATTCAGCTTCAGGTGGACGCGATGCAAAGTACCTTTCAGCGGGAGATGCTGTTCCGACTGGGGCAACGGATTGGCGGGATTTTCGGTGGTTTTATTTCAATCCGTCGTATTTTAAATTACTGGTCTTTACCAGGGCTGTGGTTTGGCAGCCGTTTGATGGGACCGACCGGCGCACTGGTTGCCGGTGGTTCAGTGATTTTGGGGTCGCTGTGGCGAAGTTTTGAAGCCTGGCGCGATCGAAGACGTTTGAAAACAAAGGCTTTTCAGCCCCAACTCGACCGGCAGGACGACCAGTGGCACCAGCAACACACCGGTATTAATTTAAAATTAGAACAAGCCGGATTTGACCCGCTGATTATACCGGACGCGAATGAAGCACAAAAAGAGCAAACTGCCCTCAAGGAAAAGATTGTTCAGGAAATTGAATTCGCGTTTGAGGGGGAGCTCAATCGAAAATCAAAAACCGGACGGGCGGCCAATTTTTATCGATTGATGCGACGCATTCTGTGGAATTTTTTACCGGCTATTATTCTGGGCTACGCCTTTGTGAACATTTGTCTGGTGTTAGTGACGCAACTTCCATTTTTACCGCCTGAGTGGCAAGTGGTGAAGGTCACTCCGGGTTTTTCATTTTACCTGAATATTCTGACCGTGCTCATTGGTATTTGTTATTTACAATATTTAGGGTTATTAATATTGTTGCGTGGTTCGGCCAGGCGGATTGGACGGCAACTGGTTGCGATGCTCACAAATCTGGAACATCCTTTTCTAACTGATTTAAAAGAACGATTAAACGCGCCGACCGCTTTGAATCAACACGCCGTTAGTTTAGAAAAGGAAATGGAACGCATTCAAAAGCTATTACGCTCGGCAATGAAAGGGATTGAAGTGGCAGAGAGCCCGTAATAGATATATTTTTAACTTCTTCGAGACATAATGTTGTTTTAAAATAATTTCTAAAATAGCAGAATGATTATTGGCAGAATAATTAAAAGATAAAACCGCAGAAGAAAGCTCTTCGCTTAGCGATTTCTAAAATCAATAAAATGATCTTCTGATATATATCTTTTACCATATAAGGAATAACCCTTGTCGAAAATTTCAGTGGTAATGATCGTTTACAATGAGGCCCGGCGGATTGAACCTGCCCTGGAAAGTGTCAAATGGGCTGATGAAGTCATTATTATTGATGCGTTTAGCAGTGACGACACCGTGTCTATTTGTCGAAAATATACCAGTCACGTCTATCAATACCCCTGGGAAGGCTATGCCCGGCAACGTGAAAGGTCTATCGCACACGCCACTCATCCCTGGATTTTTAGCCTTGATGCGGACGAAGTGGTTTCGGAAGCATTAAAACAGGAAATTTTGCAGACAATTCAAAAATCAGACACTCCTAGTGGATTTCAAATTCTGCGCAAGACCCGTTATCTGGGTCGCTGGATTGAGCATTCAGGCTGGTTCCCGGATTATCAATTACGTTTATTTAGGAAAAGCGACGTGTTTATCGAACCGCGGCTGGTTCATGAAGGATTCTCTGTCAAAGGAGCGGTGGGGAGGTTAAACGGAATACTTTATCACGATGCCTTCGATTCAATCGAACATCATCTTCAAAAAATAAATACTTATACCAGCCTGGATTGTCGTCAAAAGCTGAAGCGGCTCAAGTCCCCGCGCGTCCGCTGGTACCATCTCATTTTCAATCCGTTGTCCAAATTTTTACGAATGTATCTCGTGAATAAGGGTTACAAAGATGGGTTTCAAGGGTTTTTGTTGGCCATCTTTTCGGCTTTTTCAACCCAATTACTCTACGCCAAGGTTTGGGAATTGATTAAAACCGAAGCGGAGGCCTGGCAAGATGGTGCCTCATGAATCAAGTGGTACAATTTTCGGAATGATAAAAGATGACGCTGGTAATACCAGGTATCTTCTCAATATTTACTCGTAATCGCTGGAGTGCAACGCCTTTATGCGTTGCATAAATGTGCAATCCATAAAGGGATTGCACTCCTGGGTTTCATTAGCTTGAGTGTTTACAATACCGGATACAAATACCCGTCTAATAATGCCTTCTTGAGGATGAGGCCTTTTGATTGCTTTGATGAATTTCACAATAGCTGGTGGGCGCGGCTGAACGAAGAAAGATTTCTTTAACAATGTGCGGACAAAATTCTGTGGCCAATTTTTTTGTATCCGTACAAATATCACATTCGATTACGTTGGCGGGTCGACGAAAACCATTTCTAAATCCCCAGCGATCCGTGTCCTGGGTTGTCGCTAACAGGGTGTCATGCGCCATTTTCATAAAAGGTGCCCAAATCGGTAGAGCCACCCGGGCCCCCTCCTGACCACGTCCCAGTGAAAATTTAGGATCGTCCAATCCAACCCACACCCCCGCCACAATTTCAGGCGTATAGCCGACGAACCAGGCATCAGTATAATCATTGGTGGTTCCGGTCTTGCCGGCCGCCGGGCGCATAAAATTATATTTATAGCGGGCACCAGCGCCCGTGCCGTGATCAATGACGGTTTGGAGCATGTTGGTCATAATATAAGCGACTTCCTCGCGCAAGGCTTCTTTAATCTGGGGGTGATTTTCTTCCAGAATATTTCCGTACTTATCTTCGACTCGAATAATGTCCATTGGTTTGGCTGAAATACCTTTATTAGCAAAAACGCCAAAGGCGGAGGTTAATTCAATTGGCTTCACGCCACAGGAACCAAGTGCCAACGCATCCACTGCGTCCAGAGGACTTTCGATTCCCAGATTATTGGCAAACTCAACCACCCGAGCCGGAGGGACTAATTCCTGAATGAGTCGGACGGCAATGAGATTCAAAGATTTGCGTAACCCTTCCCGCAGCGTGGTGGGGCCACCTTCGGAATGATCATAATTTTCCGGTTTCCAGGGAGTCCCATCAACCATGTAAGAGACCACCGGTTGGTTTAATAATTCCGTCGACGGTGAATAGCCATTATCAACCGCGGCGGCGTAGGCAATCGGCTTAAATGCTGACCCTGGTTGCCGTCGTGTCTGCAACACGCGATTGAACTTCGATTCTTCGAAATCGCGTCCCCCTACCATTGCTAAAATGTAACCGGTTTTCGGATCAAGCGCCACTAACGCCACCTGAACCGGAGAATTGGCATCAATTACCGAATCGACAAAAGCTTCGTCGTTCCGGATGTTTTGAATTCCCCGGCGTCTTACATAATCCGGATCTAAAAATTCGAGAAATCGATCACGGATTCTCATTGTTTTATTAAATTTTTCCTGACTCTGGTTTAAATGCGCTTTAATCGCGGCTTCAGCACAGGCTTGAATTCGGGAATCTAAAGTAGTATAAACGGATAATCCGTCAGTGTAGACTTTTAGACCGTGTTTTTCCTGAAGATATTGACGAATTGTCTCAGTGAAGTAAGGTGCAATTCCAAACTCTTCTCTCTCATCATATTCTTTAATTTTAATTGGTGTTTGGCGCGCGCTTTCGTATTCTTCTCGGGAAAGATAATCACAAACAAGCATATTGTGCAATACCACATTTCTTCGATCCAAAGTGGCTTTGGGATTACGATAAGGGGTGTAATAATTCGGACGCTGTAGCAAGGCCGTCAGCAGGGCGCATTCTTCTACCCGAAGATCGAGGACATTTTTCCCAAAATATTTTTGAGCCGCCGCCTGCACCCCATACGCACCATGCCCGAAGTACATGTGATTCATGTACATTTCCAGAATTTCTTCTTTCGTGTAGGTATATTCAATTTGAATTGACAGGAGCAATTCTTTCATTTTCCGGATAAGTTTTTTCTCCTGAGTCAGAAACAGTCCCCGGGCTAGCTGTTGAGAAAGGGTGCTGGCACCTTGCTTGTACCGTAATGCAATGAGATCCACCATCATTGCTTTCAAAAAACGCTTGGAATTAAAGCCCCAATGATCAAAAAATTCACGGTCTTCAGTGGCGAGTACGGCATGAATCATATTGGGCGGGACACTGTCCAGGGGAGTAAAGGTTCTTTTAACAAAATACAATTCTTTGAGTAATCGGTTATCCTGGGAATACAGCTTGGTAGATAACTTTTGTTCATACGACTCGAGCAGTTCTAAGGTCGGCAATCCCCGCGTTAACAGCTTAAGGATGATAATCCCCATTAGTATAATTAACATTATTGGGAGTAACCATTTCAGTAAATTTTGTCGATTTATCTTTTGGGATGGTTGGGGCGTTTTTGAGCTCAGGTAATGCCGCCTATTAAAAAAGTTTCTGGAAATTCTTCTTTTCATATTGGATTGATTTCACTTTTCAATTAAATTTTTGTGTTTCAAGTTACCAGTAATTTAGAGAAAATCTGCCATCTTCCATTAAACCATAAGAGAAAAGGGTAATCCAATCGCCAAGATTGATATATTGCCCATCGTTGAAATGAAGCAAGCGCGCGTTGTGAGTGTGTCCCAAAACAACGGCATCGTATCCGTTATTCAGTAAATCGCGCGCATATTCGATATAAAGTCCTCTGGCATCTTCCGGATTAATTTTAGTAGCACCGTGGTACCGACTCAGCCGTGAGAAATTTTTCGCCAGTGGTAAAGCCAGGTCGGGTGGTAACAATCGATATAAAAAAATATTGATTGGATGTTCAATAATTTTTTTCATAATGCGATCACGGCGCTTATTTTTTAAAATACCGTGACCATGTGCAATAAATACCCGTTTGGTTTGTAATTCAATGTCAAGAGCTGTTCGATGAATCCGGATATTGAGATTATCCGGGAAGAAATTATCAACCCAACAGTCATGATTGCCCACAATAAAATCTATTTCAATATTATGATCCCTTAAATCAGCCAGTGTTCTCAGGATGTTAAAGTAATAATTGGGGATTGCATTTTTATATTCAAACCATAAATCAAAAAAATCACCCACAATAAAAAGGCGGCAATTCAGCTCCTGAATATATTTAAAAAATGAAATGATTTTTTGTTCCTTATAGTTCTCCTCATCACGTTCACCGGCCCCCAGATGAGCGTCAGAAATAAAAAATATTTTTTCCATGTTTGATTTGTTTTTGAGCTATAAAATTTTATCATAATAACGCGTAGTATTGGTCAGAGAGGTGAAAATTTGTAGTCACCATAAGATGGAATACAATTTAAAAAATAAAAATTGAAAAAGCAACCTTTTATTAAGTGATTTTTCTGAGAAGGACTTTAAAAAAAACTATTGACATTAAGTGAAAGATTCTTTAAATTCAATCATTTTTAAAACAAGGATATAAGTACTCCAATTTTAAAATGATTTTTCATAACAATACGATTCGAGCTTATGCCAAAATTAATCTTGGCTTGAATATATTAAAAAAGCGTGACGATGGTTTTCATGAGATTGAAACGATTTTTCAACAAGTCGATTTATTTGATGAAATTCAAATTCAATTAACGGATGGTCCAATCGAAGTCGTCACTGAACATCCCGAAGTACCGGCAGGTAAAGCGAATATTGGCTATCAAGCGGCAAAGTTATTAAAAGATGAATTCAATATTCGCCAGGGGGTGCGTTTAAGAATTCAAAAAAATATTCCGGTAGGGGCTGGCCTGGGTGGAGGCAGCAGTGATGCCGCAGCAATATTAAAATATTTGAACCAGAAGTGGGATATAAACTTAGACCGCTCAAACCTGGCCCAATTATCCACTCGAATTGGTTCGGATGTGCCGTTTTTTATTTATGGTGGGACTATGCTGGCAACCGGACGAGGGGAAATTCTAGTTGCTGTTGAAATTCCGATTGACTATAAAATTCTTCTTATTTTTCCCAATTTCTCGGTTTCAACCAAATGGGCTTATAAAAATTTTAAAATTAACTTGACAAATACAGAAAAAAATATTAAATTAGCAAACATTGTTTTTAAAAACATCTTATTAGATGACTTAAGAAGCTGTTTACATAATAACTTAGAAACAGTGGTCTTTGAGCAATACCAACAGTTAAAAGAGATTAAGGACAAGTTGTATCAACTTGGTGCCCGGTATGCAAGTATGTCGGGAAGTGGTTCCGCGGTCTATGGACTCTTTCCAAGAGTGTATGAATTCCCGGAGAATGTGTATTCAGTCTTCAATTCGGATTATCAAATTTTTCTTGTTAATCCGTTGCGACGGGGGCTTAATTAGCATCTCCTGCCGATTTTTTAAAAGAATAATAATGAAAAAAAAATAAATAAATGGGGGACGTGCTCGACTCCGTCGCTAGCGCTTTAAGATGGTGGCGGTTATGACGATATATTTCTGTTCTTTCAAATATTTGAGACTTTCTATATAAAAGCTAAAAGCAAAACAGGAGGGAAGGAATGGAAATTACGGAAATATCCGTCAGTGTTCGGGAGGAGGATAAGTTAAAAGCATTTGTGAATGTGACATTCGACGATCAGTTTGTTATTCGCGGATTGAAAATCATCAAAGGGGCTGACAAATATTTTCTAAGTATGCCCAGCAGAAGACTACCAAATGGTACTTTTCGGGACATTGCCCATCCGATCAATAGTGAATTTCGGGAAATGCTCGAGGATAAGGTACTAAAAGAATATTTTCGTCTGACAGGCAAAGCGCCTGAATCCTGAAAGAGTTTGCGGGTGGAACTTTTACAAGGGATCATTCGTTTGAACGGAGCTAATAGCGAAGCAGCTTGAAAAGCATTCTCTAAGAAAATTTCTCTGTTTGAGTTGAATGAGTTATATTAACGCCTATTAAATAATTATAATTGAAGCGGTAGCTATTGGTTAACCCTGGCTAATAAAACTAATTTGGCTCAGAAGCGTTTGGGGTGTCGCCAAGTGGCAAGGCACGGGGTTTTGGTCCCCGCATCCGGAGGTTCGAATCCTCCCACCCCAGCAAATAAGTAAATCATCGACTTCGTTATTATAAATGACAAATGACGAAAATCAAAACGGTTTTCGTCTTTTTTTCTTAAAAACTTTTAGAATCTTTTTTTCTATGTAGTGAACATTGGGGAGCTTTCTCATGCAAGGTGTGAAATTAAATGCTGAATTACGGAGCACAAAAGGCAAATCAGCCGCTAAAAAATTAAGACAAGAAGGTAAAGTCCCAGCCAATTTTTATCTTCATGGTGAAGAAAATGTAAGTTTAACTTTAAACAAAGCCGAAATGGAGAAACTCTTATCCGCCAGGCATGCGGTAATTGATTTAGCCATTGCTAAAAAGTCTGTCCGGAGATGTATTATTCGCGAAGTTCAATATGACCCCCTTAGTAGTGAATTAATTCATGTTGATTTCATGGGTATTAAGGCCAGCGAGAGAATGGTCTCGATCGTTCCTGTAATAACCGTAGGAACGTCTTTGGCTGTGCGTGATGCGGGTGGCAGGGTCTCGCTTAATGTTCATGAGCTTCAAGTGGAATGTTTGCCTAAGGATTTACCAGAAGTTATCGAGCTTGATGTTTCTAATTTGCATCCAGGAGATAATATTTTAGCCGGTGATATAAAAATACCAAATGTTTCGATTTTATTGGATGGAGATGTCGCCATTGTTACCGCTAAGGGCGCACGGGCCATCGGGATTAAACCGGAAGAAAAAGAAGAAGTAGAAGAAGAAGTGCCCACTGAAGCTGTTGCTGAAGCTGAATAGGAATAAAAAGCGGAATTAAATGTTTTGATATTCTGATGTTGTATGGATTATGAATGGATTATTTTTATTGGCTGGACTGGGTAATCCGGATATTAAATATGTAAATACCAGACATAATATTGGATTTATGGTTATCGATCAATTAAGCCAAAGATTTAATCGATCATTTTTAAAGGGGGGAACTCGATTTTGGTGGTGTGAAATTGATTATTTGCAAAAGCATGTCATTTTGATCAAACCGAATACGTATATGAATTTAAGTGGACTAGCTGTTCAAGAGGCAATTGATATTTTTAAAGTAGAATTTCCACAATTACTTATTATCCTTGATGATTTTAATCTTCCTTTCGGTAAGCTTCGTCTGCGCGCAAAGGGAAGTGATGGTGGGCATAGGGGACAGGCCTCGATTATTTATCACCTTCAAACACAAAATTTTCCCAGATTAAGAATTGGAATTGGTACCCCCGTCGACCAGACAGAAATGGTTGATTACGTACTTGCTCCATTTTCGGCAGAGGAACAGAAACAACTTCCCGAAATTATTAATGATGCGGTGGAGGCGTGCTTGTTCTTTGTCAATAATGGTATTACTGCCGCTATGAATCATTTTAATTAAGTGTTTTTAATGGGTCTGTTTTACCAGGATCATTTCGGAAACGAGAAAAGAAAAATCAGCAAAGAATCAAATTGATTAGCACCTGAAACAACTAAATCACAAACGAGGGAGAAAAAACTTTGAATCCGTTACTGGTACCATTTATTGCAGCGATTGTAGCCCTGTTATTTGTGGGATATTTGAGCCTGAGTATCATGAG
>Ga0180437_10001854_pt1 | contig 35371 bp, 25 predicted proteins | sample SS_ome_4_FD_132410 | JGI IMG/M metagenome (GOLD analysis project Ga0180437, IMG submission 132410) | Hypersaline lake sediment archaeal communities from the Salton Sea, California, USA - SS_3_D_1 metaG | ecosystem: Environmental > Aquatic > Non-marine Saline and Alkaline > Hypersaline >... | reverse complement strand
CCGTGGATAAGCTCGATCAGCCAGGCGGAGTACGAGAACATGGCGGGGCGTGCGGGCAGACTGACGCTCGAACGCGAGTTTGGTCGGGCGATCCTCGTCGCGGAGACGGCGTACGAGCGGGAGGTTCTCTGGCGAAGGTACGTGGAAGGCGAATGCGAGCCGCTCGAACCGCAACTCGCGAACGGCAAGCTCGGCAACCACGTGCTGAAGCTGGTAGCTTCCGGCACAGCCTCGACCGGTCCGGAAACGGTTACCGCTTTGCGCACAACGTTGACCGGTCGCCGCGTTTGGGGGAAAAAGCTGGGCGGTGAGGAGTTTTGCCGAAACGTGCAGGTTTCGATCGAGGACCTCGTCCGTGCGGGCGCATTGGAGCAGGACGGCCAGGGCCGTCTTTCAGTCAACGCTTTCGGTCGGGCGCTGACGACGTGCGGGATCTGCATAGAGACCGGTCGTGCTATAACGCAGTGGGTGGAACGGTCCCGGGACCGGTATTGGGAAGAGCTGGACTTGATTCTGGCGTTGGCCCTGACGAGGGACGGCCGCACGCCGTACGTGAGCATGTCCTCGCACGAGTACGAATGCGCCGGCTACGTCGAGCGGTTGCGGGACGAGCGCCGCACGACCGACTGGACGGTCGACACCCCGCTCAACAGGTTGCTGAATGCGCCGGCGCCGCCTCTGTTCGACGAGATGAAAGCGATAAAGGTCGCGCTCGTTCTGAAACGGTGGATAGAGCTGACGTCCGTCCACGAGATCGAGGACGAATTCTCGACGATGGCGGGACAGATTGCGGCAGCCGCCGAGCAGATTAGCTGGCTGGCGGACGCCGCAACCGAGATGGCGAAAACCTGCGGCAATGCGGAACATCTCTGCGAACAGGTGCGCGAGGTGGCGAACCGGCTCCGATTCGGCGTAACCGAGCAAGCGCTCGAGCTTGCCCGGCTGGGAATCGAGGGTCTGGACCGAGCGAAGATCGCGGCGCTCGACGCGGCCCGGTGCGTCACACCGGAATCCATAGCAGTAACGGCCGCCGCTAGACTGGCATCCATCGTCGGAGAGCGTGCTGCGCGTGCACTCAAGAAAAGGTTTCCAGAACCGTCCCCGGAGGCAGCAACGCAGGACGACAACCGTTCTCTCGAGCTCGTGGTGGACGAGCGTCGTCCCGGCATCCTCTTGCTGGGAGACAAGCATGTCCGACTTCCGGAACGACCGTACAGGTTGATCAGGCTGCTCGCCGATCGGCCGCAGGAGTGCGTCACGTACGATGAAATATACACCGAGCTGTGGGGTCCCGACATATTCGTCGAGAACAACCAGATGCATCAACACAAGAGCGAGATCCTTCGGCGTACGAGAGACGCGCTGCCGGAGAAATACGAGCTGATCCGGACGATACCGAAACGCGGGTTTGTTTTGACCGTCCCTGCCGAGAATGTCCGGGTCGTCACTGTCAAACAGAGTCGCTGAGACACCTCCTCTACCGCTTGACATTATCGAACGCCGTTTGCTAGGCTCAGTCCGCTCAAGAGTTGCGGTTCAAGTGGGGCACGTTGCAAGGGATCCCGGCGAATCAGGCCTCGGCCAAATCTGGCCCGCAAGGTTCGGAAAATAATGGAGGTAACGATGGATTTCAGAATGCTGTTGGCGGTCTTCTCAACCGTTTTCATCGCGGAGCTGGGCGATAAGACTCAACTTGCCACAATACTGATCGCGGCTGACAAGGAGATGAACAGGGTTGCGGTTTTTCTGGCGGCATCTTGCGCATTGGTGCTCGCATGTCTGCTGGCGGTGCTCATCGGGTCCCAGTTCAGTCGCTGGATGTCGCCCCGAGCCCTTAAGATAATCGCGGGCCTCGGATTCTTTGTGCTGGGCACTTGGATGCTTCTTTCTGCAAGGGCGTGATATACCGAGGCGGGGGACAGTGAGGCGATGAAACTCTGTTACCGGTGCGGGACCGAGTGGTGCGGGGAAAAGAGGCCCTCGCCGAAAGACGCCTGCGAACAGTGCCACGCCTACATACGATGTTGTCTGAACTGCACCTTCTACGACGAGCACGCTCACAACCATTGTAAGATACCGACAACCGAATGGGTCGGCGACGTGGAGAAAGGCAGCTTCTGCGACGAGTTCACGTTCGCCGACCGGGTGGACGACGAAACCGGGAACGAGAAAGGCTCGCGCGATGCGTGGGAGGGTCTGTGGGGAGATTCGGGGTAGCGGTCCCACGAGGTGAGGTGGCGCTCAAGCGCGATACTGAGGTAAACAGAGGCGTATGACGAGGCAAATCCGCGTATTCACAATCTGTGCGATAACGTTTTTGGTTGGGACATCGTGTTTTGGAGAAGAGACACCGTTTGAGCAAGATACTCCCCGGGTGACGGACGAGCAAGGACTTAGCCTCAATCAAGAGATGTCACCAGGTCTTGCACCACCTCACCCCGATACGCGCATTGAATTGCCGGTCGCCAACGAACTTGCCATGCCGATTGTCCTGGCTGCGGCTGAGGACGAATCGCCCGCGGAACCAGGGGAAGCTTACGGGAAACCCGCTCCGCCTGTGTCGTGGAGCGGAACCGTGGAGGCAGGATTACAGATACGCGAGGGCAACACGGACACCGTGGACCTGTTCGGCAAGGTGAAAGCCTTACGCAAGAGCAAGAGGCAGGAACGAACCGCACTTGCCTCGTTCGATTACGCGGAGACGGCCGGGAAAACGACCAGGAGCCGCTTGTTCGCCGAGGGGACATACCGCTCATACGGGCCGGCACGCTCATACTTTTTCGCAATTATCAACGCGGAGCACGACGAGATCGAAGATCTCATCATACGGGTCAACGCGGCCGCCGGACCCGGCCGCAAGTTCATAGATTCGGAGAACACCACGCTTCTCGGCGAGGTCGGCGCCGGCGCGACCGTGGAGTTTTACCAGTCGCGCCCGGGTAGCGACGACGAAAAGATCGAAGCCGTCTTGCGGTTCCACGCCGAGTTGGTCACCAAGGTGTTTGACAGGTCAGAGTTTGGCCAAGCGATCACGATCTACCCGAGCATGACCGATTTGGGCGCCTTCAAACTGGTCTCCGACACCTCGCTCACCACACCGCTCAGCGAACGGTTGGATCTGAGGATAAGCATCCACGACGAGTACGATAACGACCCGGAAGTCGCCGGCGTGAAAAAGAACGACCTGACATTGCGCGCAACGTTCGTGTACAGGTTCTAACACTCTCCCGCACAATCGCACGAGAGTAGTGCCGTACCAGGCGCTATCCGTTGACGCCGCGTCAGTACTCGACTTCGATTTCGATTTGCCCTCGCCGCCCGGTAATGTCAACGTCGCCCCGAGCCCGATCCACAGCCGTGTGAACCGTCCCGTCAACACGGACCTCCTGAATCTTCCGCTTTTGAGGATGACGAAACCGTACGAGTACGCGGCCGGGATCCTGCGCCAGGTCGAGCCACGCGGTTGCTCTCACAACGTTCTTGTCCGGAACAGGTTGATAGCGGACGCCGACCGAACCAAACGGGGTCGCTACGTCACGTGCCTCGAACGTCTCCGGCTGGCCAAACCAGGCTCGCGGTATGGCGCGGCCGAGATGCAGCAGGTCATCCGAGGTATAGACGAACATGGAGCGCAACCATGTTACCGCGTTCGCCTGGTCGCTCGTCTTGAAAACCAACGCGTTCGAGAAACCGAGCACCGGCAGCGGATGCTCGATCATCGCCTTTATATCCTCGCGGTAACAGGCGCACCAGGCATTGTAAAACATCCAGATGTAAAGTTCCGGCTCGTCGCGTTCGAGGTACGGCATCAGCCCGGCAAGCAGGTTCGGTTGTATGGAGATTCCTGCGCGGTCAAACCAGTTCATGTCGAAATCGGGTATGAAGTAGCCGTACGGCACTCTCACGTACCGGTTGTCCTGAAAATCGTCCAGTATCCACTGGGCTTCCCGGCTGCGAACGTCGTAAAGGCCGGATATCAGCAGGTATACCGCGCCCTCCAGGGTCTCCCTGATCCAGCCGACCTCCCGGCCCCGACGGTACAGCCGAGTGGGATAGTGAGGCACCCAGCGCCCGTCGCGCAAACGAACGAGCGGAGCGTGTTGGCGCATGGTTTCGAAACCCCGCACGAGGTCGCTGCGGTATCCGTCAGCTTCTCGCCGGATGCGGGATGCCTCCGGGTGGTCGACGGCCTCGAGTGCTCGCGCCGCCCACTCGACACCGCGCCAGGTCAGCGCGTTGGTGGAAAGCCAGTAGTAGAAGTCGGTCACGTCCTCGAGGCTGCCGGCAGGCAGGAACCCGTACTCCCATCCGCGGGAGTGGGGCAGCGTCGACATAGTGTTCCGGCGCTGCCGAAACACCCAATCGGCCCCGGCGATCACCGCGTCCGCGACCTCTCGAAACCATTCTTCATCGCGAGTGAGAAAGTAATGCTCGCACAAACACCAGAGCACCCAACCGTGATGCTGGTTGTACGCACCGGACTCGAAACCGCCCGCGCCGAAAAACATACCGTCATGGTCAGTGAAGTTGCCCGGCTGCGGGACGGTGCCCTGGTACTTGAGCCAGATGCCGAGCCGGCGGCGCGCCTCGTCGTGCAGCCCGCGCTGATCCAGGTCGTGAACGATCATGCAGGCCTCGTTGCTGAAGTTGCCGTACGTGGAGGTCCCCACCGAGGTGTTGACGAGACCGCTTCCGTCAGGCATCTCGAAGTCGGTTATCAGCACGTGCGCCAGGTGGGCGGTATGAAGCTCGCCGAGCTGCGGTTCCGGCGTGCACACGTATGCGCCCCGACGTCCGACACGTCGCCAATATGCCTTCACTTCCCCGTAACACCGCTCGAAATCCAGGCGCTCGAGTGCTTCCAGTTCCTCCTCAGTCTCCAGAGCAATGTAAGGGATCCTCAGAACAGCCTCGCACGTCTCTCCGGGCTCAAGCTGCTGGGTCAGCATTATCCCTTTCCCCTCTTCCGCACACGCCATCGTCGTCTGCACGGTGCACCGCAGAACCGACTCGTTCTTCCACCGGCTCAAGATCCGGTTCCCAGACAACGACAATTTCTGTCGTGGGCTAAGCGGCACGAGGTAGTCGTCCTGTCCGATCCCCTGCAAGAGAGGGTTCTGCGACCGTCCCGAAACCTGCGAATAGTGAACGGGGAGCTCGGCGCGCGCCGGCCCGTCGCCTTCGTTGCGAAAACGGAATCGCACGAGCGCCACCATAGGGTCATCACTCGCCCACTTGCCGGTCTCGATGGAGGTGAGAAGCGGGACGGCGAACGATTTCTGCTCCACCACGATGTCGCCGTGACGCGTGTGGAAGTTGTAAGCGAGCACCGGCTCCGGGTCCGGGAAACGCGCGAGCACGGGCCACTTCTCCAGACCAAAGAAGAACCTCGAATTGCCGTTGTTTTTGAACCGGTCCGTGTCCTTCGCCGGTATCCAGGTGACGTTACTCTTGTGCAAAACGATATCGCCGTTGCCTTCGAGCCAGTACCGCTGTCGGGCACGGGTGCACCCGAGGTTGTAACTGGCGGCGTGCGGACGAGGTTGGCCGTAGAACGCGCCGGCAAAGCTCTGTTCGGAACGCCCCAGAACCTGCTGGGCGAGAGTCTTGCTGCCGGCGATGCGCGCACGGTAGTCGGCGAAAGTTACGGGGTCGTCCGCGCGGACGATGAAGAAACCGACATCCTCGAACCAGATCGGACCCTCCTTAGCAAGGCTGGTGAGCGATATAGTGAACGCGTCATCGTCCAGCGCGAACGTCACGAGACCGTCATCACCGCAATAGTCATGAACAGGGATCATGTGTTTCAGTGTTACCTCAAACTCGCGCGGCGCGGCGCTACCCAGTTCAACAACATTCTTCTCATCCACCGCTACACCGCGCACCGCAGTGACCGCCTCGACAAAGGCGTTGTAACCGGTCAGACGTATGGTGTTCCCGGGGGTGTCGCGACCGGCGTCAAGCGTGACGCGCAGGACGCTATGTGTCGGTGCCGACTCGGTGAAGACCGCCATCTCCTGAATCGCCCCTGTGTCCGGGACTTCCAATCGCAGGCCGAGCGTGCGCCGAAACGCGACGTCGTAACCCTCGAGCTCGGGGAACTCTGTCTTCAACCCCTTAAAAGTGATCCAGACACGGCGTGCTCCCTCGCGGGAAACATCGATCGCCGCACGCTGCCAGTCCAGGTTAAACCAGTCGTCCTGGCGCACCCACCCTAAACGGCTGGGGTGCCATCGTTTCGCGGCCTCCTCCAGACGCACTTCAGGCCAGATCTTGCGCAGATAGGATAATCCGATCTCGTCCGGCGCCTTATCCGCGAACTCGACCATGACCCGGGCGATATCGCGCGGCTCCTCGAACCAGATTTCGCCAGGTTGAGTGTTGGGAAGGGCAAAGGATGCGATATCCACCGGTTCCAGATTCATGTTCGACCTCCCCTCTTGCCGGGGCTGATCAGCCCCCGGACTTCTCTGCACCGCGACCAAGGCTGCAGTGAACATCACCACCGCAGCTACTGTTCCTACTCGCACTCGATACGCTCGGTTCTTGATCTCCATAACCCGCGCTCCCCCCTCCAGCCAAGTGCGCCCCGGCTGGGAAAAAAGTCCGGCAGCCAACTCGAACGCTGCGACGAATAGTTCAGATGTTCATCGCCGCGAGAAAACCTTCGTGGATGGCGTCGATCACCATACGCGGCTCAACGCAGTCGCCAACAGATGCGAACGGTATGCCGGCTTCACGCAGCGACTCGGCCAGAGCCGTGTTTGGACGCGAACCAAGCGCCAGCACGACCGTATCGGCAGGTTCCTCGTGTTGCTCGCCGTCTCTAGAGTAGACCACGCCGTTATCCCGAATCTCCGTGACGGTAGCTCCCTTGATTGTCCCGACATTGAACGCTCTGAGCTGGCCCATCATCACCCATCGGGTGCTCCGCCCGATATCCTTGCCGATCTTCTCCAACATGTCGACGATCGTGACACGTTTTGTACCGGTATGGCAGATCTCCCGCAGCCGGTCCGGCTCTTCGGCGCCGTGCATGAGCAGGAACCTGACAGTTTCAGCAGAAGGCGTCCCTATCTTTGCGATAAAGAGGGCGGTCTCGACGCCGACGGCACCGCCGCCTAATACGACAACTCTTTCGCCCAGGACGGCCGTTTCGCCCAGAACGTCTCTGGCGAGGACGACATTGTCGCCGTCAATACCCGGTATGTCCGGAACGAGCGGTTCAGAACCTACCGCGAGCACGATTGCGTCCGGATGCTCCTTCTGGAGGAGTTCGACGGTCGCATCGGTGTTCGGACGAAACTCGACACCGCTCCGCTCCAGCCTGTTCCTGAAGTACGGGACGATCTGAGCGAACTCGTCCCGACCGGGCGGGGCCGCGCTCAGCCAGATCTGGCCGCCGATAGCGTCGCTCCGCTCGAACAGCACGACCTCATGACCTCGTTCCGCGGCGATACAGGCCGCTTCGAGGCCGCCCGGACCCGCCCCAACCACTGCAACTTTCTTCCGCTCTGCCGCAGGCGTCACGCGGCGTTCCCGCTCGTAACCCGCCTGCGGGTTGCACAGACAGACTACCGGTTGAGCACTGAATATCCGGTCCAGACATCCTTGCAGGCACCCGACGCACGGCCGTATCTCGTCGTAACGGCCCTCCATCCCCTTGCGCGCCCAGTCCGGATCGGCAACCTGGGCCCGGCACACGCACACCATGTCCGCCATACCGTCGCACAGTATCCGGTCGGCCTGGCGCGGATCGACTATCCTGTTCGCCACCATGACCGGCACCGACACCGCGCGTTTGATACCCGCCGCGAGGTACGTGAACGCGCCGGGTGGTACCATCATCGGCAGCTGGGGCACGATCGTCTCGTGCCACCCGCCGGTCACGCTTATGGCGTCCACACCCGCCTCCTCGAACATGCGGCACGCAGCGGCAGCCTCCACATTGGTGTTGCCTCCCGGAATAAAGTCGTTTCCCCCAACACGTATCGTGACCGGGTAATCCGGACCGACCCGTGCGCGAATTCTCTGGATAAGCTCGCGTCCGAACCGCGCCCTGTTCTCAAGCGGCCCACCGTACTCGTCGCTCCTCTTGTTGGTAACCGGCGAGAGGAACTCGGAGATGAGGTAACCGGCCGACCCGCACAGTTCCACACCGTCCATACCGGCGCTTTTCGCGCGCTCGGCGGCCGCAACGAACTTCTCCTCGATATCCAGTATCTCCTGTTTGGACAGTGCGCGCGGTTCCTCCCTGGTCAATCGCGATGCCACCGCGGACGGCGCCACCGGCTGCTCGCCCCCGATCAGCATCGAAAACGCGTAACGGCCTGCGTGAAAGAGCTGGAGCATGACCGCAGCACCTTCCTCGTGGCACGTTTCGACAATGTTCCGGACGCCCGGAATGTACTCATCAGCCTCGATCGTCGGCATCAGCACGGCCGAACCGATGGGATCAACACCGACACCTCCCACGACTATCAGACCGCACCCGCCGGCTGCCCTGGCACGGTAGAACTCCGTCATCCGCTCCGTACAATACCTGTTTTCCGCGTATTGGTTGTGCATCGCCGGCATGCAAATGCGATTCTTTATCTCCAACGTCCCGATTCGTGTGGGCGTATAGAGTAGCCTCATGACATGCTCTGAATGCTGCATCCTCTGTTTTCCCCCTGGTCATCTCCCTGACGGAATTCGTACCAAATAACTGCCTTAGTCTAACGCTACGGCGCATGTACAGAGGATTATACTATCCTCCGTAACCCGTGTCCACTGAATATCTTCAGTGGAGCCTGGCTCTGTGACAAGCACCAGTTTGCGAGTACCGGTATTCTAACGATGGATCGGGCACGAATCTTGTTGCAAAGTTGCGCGAAACGTGATACTATTATTCCAGTATAACGTGAGAGTTGAGAGGCCCTCGATATGGTTTGTGGAATCAGGAGGGACGAACCATGAAGCGCTTAAGATTAGGTATCATATCGGTCATGATCGCAGCGTTGTTCCTCGTCGGATGCCCTGCCCAGGATGATGAGCCTGAAGACAAACCCGCCACCCCCGAGGAGATCCGGCAGGAGGGACAGGAGATACTGAACATGATCAACCAGATCGCGGCGGGTGGCGGCGGTGCTGCGCCACCAGCGAGACCCATGCCCGGCGGTGGAACCCAGGAGCTGCTACGCAAAGCCAGGCCGGGGGCGATGCAAGCCCAACCGCAGCAACTTCGTTCAAGGCTGCAGTCGTTCCGCGAAAATCACGGCGACACCGAAACGGGCAAGGAAATGATCGGAATGATCTCCTCGAAGCTAATGAACCTGGCAAACACGGCGTTTCAGGCGGAGCAATACCAGCTGTGCTTGTCTGCGTGCGATCTGGTACTGGTTATCAACCCGGGGCACCCGAGGGCGCCGGACCTCAGAAGACAGGCCCAGGAAGAGCTCAACAAACCTCAGGTTGAGCTGAAGGGATTTTACGAAGATCAGGACGCCGAGAAGCTTCTGGCCTGGGTTAACGTCACGTATCGAAATACGAATCTGACGGAATCGAAACAGGTCCAGGTTGGCGAAGAGTTCGCCGGGTACAGACTCAACAAGATCATACAAAACGCTCAAGGAAGACCCACCGGTATACTTATTCGATATATCAAGACGGGGAAAGAACAAGAGCTCAGACTACACGATTGAAAAACGTCACCGCTCGGCTCGCTCACGGTAGTGTTTTCGCCAATGTGAGGTTCTCCCTCCTCCTCATTGGTCTCCTGGGGCTGGTTGCTTACTCTAACTCGCTCCGCAATGAGTTCGTGTGGGACGACGTCAGCTCGGTCCAGTTTAACAAACATATCACTAGTCCGAGCTACATCCCGACCATTTTCAAATCTGAATTCCACCATTTTGGCCGAGGTCAGGGCAACTTCTACCGACCGTTTCTGACACTCTCGTTCATGATGGACTACGCGGTCTGGAAGCTTGACCCGAAAGGGTACCACTTCACCAACATGCTGATGCATATCGGCGTCGCTATGCTCGTTTTCGCCGTGATGAAAGGTGTGTTCCAGAAAGTGAGCGTGGCGCTGGCATCGGCGCTGCTGTTCGTCGTCCACCCGATACACACACAGGCCGTGACATACGTCTCCGGACGCGGCGACATGCTGACGAACCTGTTCTTGTTACTCTCTTTCCTGCTGTACTGGCTGGTCTCCGCCGGCACCGACGACAAGGCCGCAGGAGAACGCCGTGTACGCGACATCGCGTGCATCATAGGGTCAATCCTGTGCTATGTGGCCGCGCTGTTGTCGAAGGAGACGGCGATAATCTTGCCTTTTATCGTGCTCGCCGGCACGCTAATCTTCAAAGAGCGCCGGAACCGTAACGTCTGGATCCTTCTTGGCGGGCTGTTCGCCGTCATGGTCGTCTACGCGATTTTGCGTCTTACGATCTTGAAATTCGGCGTTGCACAACCGACTCCGCCACTGGCGGAGAGGCTCGGGCCGGCCTGCCAGGCGTTCGTCACGTACATACGGCTGCTTCTCGTGCCGGTAGGGCTCCACATGGAACGCACGATCGACGGTGTATCGCGGCTGGCGGTGATCTTTACGATAGCATGTCTGGTAGGGTCGTGCGTTCTCATTGCGAAACAGCGGCGCGACCGTCCGGGTACCGTTTTTGCCCTGTCATGGTTTCTAATCGCGTGGATACCGATCTCAGGCATCTACCCGCTCAACGCCGCCATCGCGGAACACTGGATTTACCTCCCGTCAATCGGACTGTTCGCTCTCGTGGTTGCCACGTTCGAGAGAATGATAACGGGCCAGCAGGGACCGTTCTCGTCGAAACATATCCGGACGCTCGCCGTCGGCATCTTCGCACTCATATTGATCTGTTTCACCGGGCTGACCATGCGTCGCAACACCGACTGGCGCACCAACCAGACGTTGTACGAAAGCACCCTCAAGTATGCGCCAAACAGCTCTCGCGTGCACTACAACCTCGGGGTCGTCTACGAAGACCAGGGCAACAAGGAGGGAGCCCTGAAGGAGTTTCTCGAGACATTGCGGCTCGATCCGAACAACGCGTACGTCCGGCTGGACATCGCTGCCATTTACGCCGAGGCAGGAGACGTACCGAGAGCTGCGGGCTACTACATTGAGGCGATCAAGCTGAGCCCCGACGATCCGGAGATCGTCGAGGCATACATGAACCTCGGAATGATGTACCAGAGGTCGGGACACACCGGACAGGCGGTACAGTTGTGGCGGAAGGCGCTCGAGCTGAGACCGGATCTCGACGTGATACGCGGGTGGATCGCGCAGGCCCAACGCCAAGGGACGAACCAGTAAGAACTCATAGCTCTGTACAAAACACGCTCCTAAGAAAATGGGGACTGACACAAGCGCAGCGAGGCCGGAGACGTGTCTATTCCCTTTTTCTAAACGCGCCAACTGAATGGTACATTTGTCGGGGAGATGATGAGAGTGGCGTCAACAGGCATGGTTAGAGCGACGAGAGCCCTCACGTCACTCGCCCTGACAGTCACCGCACTTTGTGGCGTAGCCGCGGCTGCGAGACCTATCTTTGAAGACCTCGGCGAGACGGCCGACAACTGGGATGTGCTCGATCTGGACGGTGACGCGGTCGTACTGCCGAAACAGGACATCGCCAGCCCGCCGGGATACGGTCCGAAGACGTTGCTGCTGCAAGGCACACACCTGCTTCTCATGGCGAAAGGGGTCCGCCTCTCTGAGGGTTACATCCTGGCTCTGTACAGAGAGCTCGACCCGCGACAGGCTGATGGGGACGGGATCATACTGTTCGGCGCGCAGTACGAGGACGACATCTCCGCCGCTCACAACGTGAAAGAGCTGCGGGCACACCACTGGCTCGAACAGGACAACGATCAGGGGTTTCAATTCAAGCGCATTGATGATCGGGGCGAGGAGCACGCGGTCGCGGATGTCCCCGGGGTCGGTATTGTGACCGACGATTGGAACCGCACCGGGTGGATCTGGCAGAAGGTCCATATCGCTGGAAACAGGTTTCGCGCGAAGTACTGGCCGGTGCAGGAGCCGGAACCCGACTCGTGGCACCTTGAAGCCGATGATGAGACGTATTCCGGCGGACGGATAGGGATACACGTGGCTTCCGGGTCGATCCGGTTGGCCTACTTTGCAGCCGGCAGCACGGACATAGAGGTTACCCCGCCGAAAGCGTACCTGTTTTCGTCCACATCGCGCACGACACGCACCGACGGACTTTCATTCGCCCTGTTCACTTTCAGCGAGAAACCGCGCAGCATCGACTACAGAATCCAGGTGAAGTGCGACAAAGTAGGGAAGATCTCCATCGAACCAGGCGCGTTCCCTCTCGAAATACCCGAGGGAACAGCCCAATTCCCGATCCGACTATCAGCGGCAGACCTGGACACTACTGGAGAACCGCCGCCGTTCAGGCTCGCGAAGGAACTCCCCGCGGGTATGTGCACGGTATCTCTTCTCGCGGAAGCCAAGGGCTGCGGAGCCGAGCGCACCATGGAGATCATGCCGATTGACGAGCTGGAAACGCAGATCCGTCAGGTAGAGGAAAGGATCGGCGAACTTCAACTGGTTCTCGGGAGAGTTGCCGAACCGACCGAAAAGACCGGGGCGCTCGATCTGATACGAATTACCGCTCTGGCACATCTCGACAGGGCACGCACGCTCCTGGATGAAGACAAGGTCGAGGAGGGCAAACGGTCGGTGGAGTTCGCGCTGAACTGTGTGCGCGAACTCGACGGGTACAAAGGGGAATGGCTGCGTGAAATCGGTTACTGAGTGTCGGTCTCGATTGCGTGTGTGGCTGCTGACGGCGTGCGTCGTAACGGGACTCGCGCGCGGTGCAACGGCGCAGTACATCTATTCCGAGAACTACCTTATCGGTTTCGGAGACGTTGCCGGTTCAGCACAGAGCTTCACCATGGGCGGGTATTACACCGTGCGGGTGGAATGGCACGTTGAGGGCAGCTCGCCCGACCGCGATTTCACGATGAGATATCGTCTCGTGGATCCGTACGGCAGACGAGTAGTTGCCGCCGCGGACGCGACGCCCGATCCTCCCACTTCGTCGTGGCAGCCGGGACAAACGTACGCACAGGAAGTCGCGCTCCGCGTCTCGCCGGAGGATCCGACCGACGCAAAGTCAAACCCGACGACGCCGGCGGTCAAGGAGGAGTCTCACCGGCTGGTGGTCTCCGTGGTGGATCCCCTGACGGGCGGCAGCCTCATATTGGGCAATAAGGTCGGCGACCAACCGGACCGTGTCGGCACAGCTTACCAGCTCGGTTCGTTCCACGTATCGAAACAGCCGATTGAGATAGGGACTTTATCCACGGCGCAAGCCACCGCGCTCAGACCCAATCATATCGATGTGTCCGTGGCCAACGTTTCAGACCGGGACATCTCCGCAGACCTTTTGCTGACCGTGCGCTCCGAGACCGACCGCATCGTGTCACAACACGTCCGCACCGTGCGCATTCCCTTCCACGGCACCACCGAAACGGACTTCGAGTGGACACCCCGCGTCGCGGGGAAAATGTCCGTTGGATTGTGCGTCGAACGACAGGGTGTCATGCTGACGGAAGCAGCGCGCGAGGTGACGGTACCGGCGCCGCCGGGTCAGGGATTTCGTGTGGTCAAATCCAATACCGTCGAACGCGATGGCGAACGGTTTGTCGTCCCTCTCACCGTCAAGGCGGAGGGCCTAGACGATCAGCCCGTTAGAGTCACCGTCTTTGCGGACGGCCGACCCGTGGGCTCAAACGAGTCGCGGGGCGGTACTGTCGAGGTGTTGGCGGAACCGTGGTTCGGCTATTACGACGTCGTGGTTGACGCGGGAGATTATGAGTACCACAAACGTCTGGTGGCCACGGTGTGCGAGACAAAGGGTATGGATATCCTGGTCAACGGCGAACCTTTTATCGTCAAGGGAGTCAACGTCCATGCTTTCGACGGGGGCAGCCGCGAGAATACACACACTATGATGCGTATCCTCACGGAGCTGGGATTCAACACGTTCCGGGGCGACTATCCCCCTCCATGGCAGATAGATATGGGGTACGAGATGAACGCCGGCTGGTTGGTGCTCGCTCCGTACAGCGTTACCTCGACCGAGGAGATATTCAAACGGTGCGACGGCCCGCCGCTCGTCACAACGAGGGAGATAACACGCCGATTCGTCGAGCGATACCGCGACTGTGCGGGGACGCTGTTCTGGAACTCCTGCAACGAGATTACCGGTGAAACGCCGGATTTCTTGATCTCGCAGTATGGGGTGATCAAGACGTTCGATCCGTACGACCGCCCGGTTCTTTACGCGAACCTGTTCGGCCAGGATTTCCACCACGGACAGGACTTCATGGGAGTCAACTACTACTTCGGACAGAACCAGCGCGCCAGGGACCGACAACCCATGGTGATCAGGAGTATAGATATTGCTCGAAAACACGGTCTGCCCGTAGTCTATACCGAGTACAACGCATGGTGGGGCTGCGTCCACAGCACCGGTGCCGAAGCGGTACGCGACCTCTTCGAGTTCGGTCTGGAACACGGGATGAGCGGGGGCTATTTCTACCAGAAATACGACGACAGCACGAGACATCCCGGGGTGTTCGACTCGTCGTACAACACTTACAAGATACTGAACGATGCCCTGAGGGAAGCGTTCGCCGACGCCGACGTGTCGCTAGTCGAAACGGTAGACGGAACCGCCCGCCTTCGCGTTACCAATAAACGGCGGTTCACGTTGAGAGAGGTCGTGCTGGAGCCGATAGTGGGGGATAGAAGAATAGACCCTATCGAGCTCGCGGATATTGACCCTATGGGAAGTTCGACTATGGATATTCCGATGCCGCACGCGGCCCGGACGCACGGGTGTGCCATAGACGGCACGTTACGGTTTGTGACGCACTACGGTTTCCGTTCGACACTGCCGGTCCACATTCTTGTTCCGGAGTAGAGCGCGCAATCGTATGCGGATTCCGTTCTACTTCTTCTCCGTGCTGCGCAGCTTTTCAAACTCTTTCCATCCGATGAGCTTGATGCCCAGCTCATCGATGAGCTTCCTTGTGCTCTCGGCAGTGAAGAACTCATAGTCAAGCTGTCGCATGGGAGCGCTGTTAGTTATACCTCTCAGCTCCTCATCGGCGTACCCGAGATGGACGATCATCTCCGTGACACCCGGTTTGAGGTTTCTGAGCGCCTGTTCGTAGCGTTTCTTCTTCGTCTCGAACGTACCGCCGACGTCCGGTATTATGTAATCGAGGACAGGGAAACCTGTTGCCTTCATTTGTTCCGCCAGAGCGCGCAACGCATTTGCCAATTCTTCGCCAAGTTGGAGCCCGAGTTCCGGCCGGTACTCAACGACCAGAGGCGGAATGCCGTACTCCTTGGCAAGCTTGATGTAAACCTGGAAATAGTCGGGTCGGACGAAAAGCGTTCCCATATGCGAATCGATATGGGTCGGTTTGATGCCCAGTTCCAACGCCTTATCGATCTGCGCTCTCACCTCTTTCTCAACCTCAGCCGGGGATGCGTGCCGGGCGGTGTCCCGTTCGCCGTGCCACATGAACCCATCCGGATCAAGCAGACCCGGCACCTCCGAGCGAGGCGCGACCGGACCCCAGCGGTAATCCTGCCACTCGGCCGTCAACGTCAGATGTATCCCGAGGTCCGCCTCGGGGTTCTTGCGGCAGTACTCCGCGATCTCCGGAACGCCCGGACACGGGATCATGATGCTGCCACAGGTCACCATACCCTTCTCTAGCGCGTCGATAGTCGCCATGTTGACCGAATGGCACATACCGACGTCGTCCGCGTGGACTATCAGCAACTTATCCTCCGCGCTGTACCCAAGCTTTTCGGCGAGCGTCTCCGCATAACATCGTGTTGCGATACCCACCCCAGCGATCGCGGCGAGAGATGCGCTGACCAAAGCCATCGTTCCAAATGTTCTCAGCATAATCTACCTCCTTTACACTAGCGCACCGGCGACGGTGCATTATTCCACTTCTGAGGGAGAGTCCCCGATCAGACACCGAAAGATGCTATCACAACCGCCACCGGAAAACAAATCCTGCCGGGCGCGACTCAGGCGCCCCACGTATGTGTTTAGCGTTCATCAGGTCGAGGTAAGGCGGGCGTCTCTACCGAAACCATTGCGTAACATGCGCAGAAGCTCTTCAGACGATACCACTCTGAAGAGAGGATAAAGGGGATCTGGTGCCGGAGGAGGGAGTCGAACCCTCACAGTCCAGAGGACCGCGGGATTTTGAGTCCCGTGCGTCTGCCAGTTCCGCCACTCCGGCACGCGAGATAGGACAGCCAGGGGTTTGAAAAAAGGCGTACCGTTTCCCCAGCCACGGACATTATAGCAACGGTTTCAGGGAAATGTCTACCATTCGGCCCACTCGGGAAAGGGATTGCCGACAAAACGTGAACGGCGTTGGTGGGCCTGACAGACAGTAATGTCCGTCCCACCAAGCGCCGCCCCAACAGACAGCGGATGGCCGACAGGCGCTACGTGCAGAGTTTGCGCACGATCTCGCACGTTATCTTCAGCCCGCGCTCAAAGGCTTCCAGCGAGAGCCGCTCGTCAACACCGTGAACGGTATCGATCTCCTCCTTCGTGACCGCCAACGGCATGATCCCGTAACACATTATCCCCTTGAGCCGCAAAAACCGCGAATCGGTAGCTCCGGGCACCATGAACGGCGCGACAACGGCGCCGGGGTCGGCTTCCTTTATTGACTCCTCGGCGATCCGGTAGAGTTCGGTATCCACTTCGCTTTCCGTCGCCTCGCTGAACTGTTCCGGTTCGATATCGATAGGCAAACCGGCAAGGATCTCCCTAATCTCGCGCAGCCAATCCTCCTTAGTTACTCCGGGAAGAATCCGCGAGTCAACCCTGAGGGTGCATTCGTCCGGTATGATGTTGCTTTTCTTGCCGCCCTGGACGACCGTCGGCACAAACGTGTTGTGAAACATCGCCGTCATCATCCGGTCGGGCATCTTCTTCATCACCCATCCGCCCAGAACCGGGACCGCGGCCAGCTTCAACATGCCGGCACGTCGATCGTAGGCGCTAGCCGCCGTCAGAAAACGCGAGACCGTCTTCGTGATACGGACCGGGCTGCGGTGCCGCGCGAGCCTGCCCACGGCGTCGGCCATCTTGACCACAGCGTTGTCGTCGTGCGGCATCGATGCGTGACCCGAGCGGCCTCGCGCGGTAAGCACCGACCAGCACACGCCTTTCTCGGCGGTCGCCACCATGTAAATCCGGCCTTTCTCGGATCGCATCCCGAGCCCGCCCTCGTTAAGAGCGAACTCAGCGGAAATTTTGTCATAATGGTTCTCGGCCGCCCACTGCGCGCCAAAATCACCGCCGCATTCCTCGTCGGCAAGCGCGGCGAACTTGATATCTCGTTTCAGCGCGAGGTTGTGCCGTCTCGCCAGGATCAGCGCCATCATCTCCATGACGGTAAGGCTTTTCGTATCGAGCGTGCCCCTGCCCCATATATAACCGTCCTTGACCTCCGCGGAGAAGGGAGGGACGCACCACTTGTCGGCTTCGGCGGGCACGACGTCGATGTGAGAAAGCACAAGCATCGGCTTTTTAGACCCGTCGCCCGCCATTCTGGCGAACGCGTTCCCTCGGCCGGGAGCACTCTCGAGCACCTCCGCGTCAATACCCTCCGCCGCCAGCACGTCCCTTATGTAGTCGGCGGCCCCGACTTCATTACCCGGCGGGTTGGAAGTATCGAACTGCACCAGCTTGCGCAGGTGACTTACTGCTTCCTCTCTTACCGCATTCCACTCTTGTTCGTTCACGATACCAATTCCTCCAACTACCCATTGACAAGGCAGGTTCCTGATCTCTCCCCTTTTCGCTGCATACGGCGAGGATGTGCGCGCGACCCTAACCTACTCGCGTTGGCCGTAATAAGCATCAGGCCCGTGTTTACGCATGTAGTGTTTGTTGAGAAGAGCCTGGGGGATCTCGCCGACCTCCGGATTTAACTGGACGGTATGCAATGCCATTCGGGCGACTTGCTCGAGTATGATGGCGTTTTTCAGTGCAGACTTCGCGTCTCCGCCCCACGCAAACGGCCCGTGACAGGGCACCAGCACCCCGGGGAACTCCTTCGGGTTCATGCCCCCTTCAGAAAACCGTTCCACAATCACCTCACCGGTGTTGCGCTCATAATCCCGCTCGATCTCCTCGGTGGTGAGCTGCCGCGTCAACGGGACCGGCCCGAAGAAATGGTCCGCATGCGTCGTGCCGAGACACGGGATCTCCCTGCAAGCCTGGGCCCAACTCGTCGCACAGGTCGAATGGGTGTGGACGACACCGCCGACCGACTCGAACTTCCGGTACAGCACAAGATGCGACGGTGTGTCTGAAGACGGACGCAGTTGCCCTTCCACAACCGACCCCGTGTCGAGAGAGACGACGACCATATTCCCCGGCCGCAGTTCGTCGTAGTCGACACCGCTCGGCTTGATCGCCATCACGCCTTCGCCGCGATCCGCGCCGCTAACGTTACCCCATGTATGAACGACCAGACCCGCTTCCACAAGGTCTTTGTTCGCCCGCCAAACCTCCTCTCTCAGCCGCTCGAACACAATTATGAATCCTCCTCAGTCGCGCAAGTCTATGGCGGCTTTCACGACACCGTCCGCATAGTTCGCCACCAGTTCAAACGCTTCGCCCGTTTTCTCAAGGGGGAAATGGTGCGTCACGAGCGGTTCCAACGCAACGGAGCCTTCCGACGCCAGGGTTATAGCGCGCGGAAAGTTGTGAACGAACCGTCTGCACCATTTCACCACCAGCTCTTTTCTCCTGCCGTGAGTGAAAACGAGCGGCACCTCTTCCCGCTCGTATATGCCGACCATCACGACGGTCCCGCCGGGCTTCACGATCTCCAGCGCCTGCTGCGGTGTCTCCAGAGCGCCTGCTGCCTCAAACACCACGTCGACCCCTCGCCCGTTTGTGGCCTCAAGTATCGTCTGGACCGGGTTGCGTTCGCCGGCGTTGATCGGCACGTCAACACCGTAGTCTCGAGACAGGTCGAGCCGGTACGGGAGAAGGTCTGTGCCGAACACCTGCGCCGCGCCCGATAACTTGGCGACGCAAGCCGTGAGCAGCCCTATCGAGCCGAGACCGAGCACCGCAACGGTATCCTCCGGGTGCATCTCCGCCAGCTCAACGGCATGCACGCCAACAGCGAGCGGCTCAACCATGGCCGCCTCGTCCGCCGACATCGTCTCGGGAACAGGATGAGCAAAATCGTACGGAATAGCTATGTACTCGGCATATGCGCCGTGTGTCGGCGGGAGGCCCGTGAAGCGGAGGTTCGGACAGATGTTGTATCTGCCTATCCGACAGAACTCGCATTTCCGGCACGGGAGGCTCGGCTCAACAGCGACGCGCATCCCGACCTTGCGACCATCCACTTTGGGCCCCATCTCCGCCACCGTCCCACAGAATTCGTGACCCATAACGTGCGGTTCGGTGACCACTGTGTCGCCTATTCTTCCCTGCGAGTAAAGGTGCAAGTCGGAACCGCACACGCCCGCGGATTCGACCTTTATGAGCACCTCGTCATCGACCGGTCGCGGCGCGTCCATTTTCCCGAGCCGAACATCCCTTGGTCCATACAACAGAGCTACTTTCATAGCGGACGCGTCCCACAAACTCAATCCGGAATCACGCGCACCATCTGCGCGCCGTAAAGCGGAAGGGTCATATCCAGTGAAAAACTCGTCGACTTCTCAGGTACCTCCCCTGAAGCGACGACCGTCAATTCCTGCTTGTCCTTGCCTGCGTTAAAGTTGGATGTCGCATCGTCAATCGCGTGCATCTCCCAGCGGTATCTGGCGCTGCGGTCGAGCCCCGCAAACTTGAGGTTCACCTCGGCGGTCGTACGTTCCTGGCCGGTTCCCGCAACCCACCACCACACGATGGCAGCCAGCTCACGATCCTTCCGAGCGGCGAGAACGTCCAGGCCCATTTCCCCCGCTGCGGAAGTCGCCTCTATCCGTTCGTCGCCCAGGAAACTGAGCATTCGGAAAGCGTTGTACACCGGTTTAGGCGTCCTCCCGTCCGCAAGAACAAGACCGGAACACGTTCCCAGACCGGCCCAGTCGGCGCTGGAAAAATATATGGCCACATCCAAACCCACGTCCTCCATAGCCTTGAGGGATGCCAAAGCATAGGATGCGGCGAACGGCGCGCTGAGCCGCTGCATTTCGCGCACACCCCAAGCGTAATTCCACTGGGTGATACAGAGCTCGGGTTGAAGATCCAGCTCCGCCGCAACTCCCCTGACGTACCTCACCTGTCTGCCGTATCGCGCGGGATCGCGGCTGAAGCAGTGCCACGAGACGAAGTCGAGCGGTACGTCGCGCTCCTTACAGTGCCGCATGAGGGCTCTGATCCAATCCGGCTGAAGGCCTGCCGTCGCCGGACCGCCCACCTTGATCGACGGGTCCGCCTGTTTGGCAGCGGTCGCAGTCGCTTGGTAAAGCTGGAGATACTCCTCCAACGTTCCGTTCCAGAACACCTTTGCGGTCGGCTCGTTCCAAACCTCGAGATACTCCGCGCCGACGCCCTTGTGCACGTTCAGATGCGCCACCGTGTCGTGTACAAGGGTTGCCCACTTTTTCAGGTCGCGCGGCGGCGTGATATCGCCGATTCTACGGACAGGGACACCCGGAGCCTCTATGACCTCCTCCGACACGCCTCTCTGCCAGAGCCACTGCGGAACGGTCGTCATTGTGACGAAGGGCTTCGCATCCAACGATGTGACGCCTTGCATCACCCTGTCGAGATGTTGCCAGTTGTAGACACCTTCCGCCGGATACACGCCGGCAAAAGCTCCTTCTCCCCACAACCGGACGTGTTTAGTACGAAGCTCAGTCATTCGCGGCACGATATCCATCGAACCTTCCCACAGCCGGTTGAATCGGCCCGTTTGCGCCGCTGCGTCAACAACGACTTTCACCGGCGAAAGAGCGGTTGTGGCGGCGACGAGATCGGCGGGCCCGGTTTCCTTGAACTGTTCGCAGCGCAGCAGGTCCACCGGCAGGCGCGGGTAGCGAACCGGGTTCTCGAAAAGCCTGACGTTGCCGAGTGCAGAGAACTGCAGTTCCGAGATTAGCAGCACGAGTATGCGGCTGTCGTCGATCGCCTCTTTCGACAGCGCTATTCCGAGCGGTTCCCCTCTCCACTCAGTCGCCGCAATCTGCTTATCGACCACGACCGTCTGCGGCATATCGACGGACTCGTACCCCGGCGTTTCGATCTCCAGGATGTACCGTTTAGCGATATCAAGTCCGGTTATCTCGAACACCACCCGGTCGCCCGAAAACCATAGTCTCCTCTCGGGGTAGATTCCGCCGGCGATAAGCCTGTAACCGTATCCAGGAGCAAGCGCCTCAACCCGGTCGCCGGTTCCCTCCCCCGCACAATCTATAGAGATAACAGTACGCGGTTTCGGTATGGGGCGCACCGACTCGCGCTGCCTGCCGGCACAACCGCACAAGAACGCGGGAAGAATCAGGCAAACCAGAACGATGTTTTTCCGCATGACACGTGCTCGGAGGAACGAGGTTTCAACTGCCGATCATCAACAACTCCAACCGGTTCGATTCTAACAGCCGACCCTGAAGCTGTCAAGATCTCGTGTGCATTGATGGTCGCGTTGCCTAAGAAACGGGCGGATTCCTTACGTAACGCCGGAAGGCTCGGGCCTGGCGGGCTCTCCACGGCGAGTCTTCGACGAGCCGCCCGGAGCTTTCATGGCGATGCCTGTCTACCGTTTACCGTCTACCGAAGTTCGGCCTACTTGCGCGCGTGGTTGATAATCTTTTTCACGGCGACGATCACGTCGTGCGCGTTCTTCTCGGTCATCTTGGGATAGAGAGGCAGTGATATGATGCGGTCAGAGAGATAGTTTGCGTTCGGGAAATCATCCGGGCGGAACCCGTACCGCTCGCGGTAGTACTGGTGCAGGTGCAGAGACACGAAATGGATTCCGGCACCGATATTCTCAGCCCGGAGGGCGTCGATGAACTCGTTACGGGTGATCTTCAGACGGTCGATATCCAGTATGATTATGTAGAGGTGAAGCGCGTGTTTGAGGTGCGCCGGTAAGGCCGGCAACTCGATCTCGTCAACGTCGGCGAACGCCCTGTCGTACACCTGCGCGTACCGCTCGCGCGCGGCGATGAAACCGGCGAGCTTCTCGAGCTGGTGCAACCCGAGAGAGGCCTGGACGTCGGTCATGTTGTACTTGTACCCGGGGTAGACTACCTCGGGCGGGTGGTACCCGCTGGGTTGCTCTTTCGAGTAACGTTTCCACGCGTCCTTGCTCATCCCGAAATTGCTCAACACGCGCAGCCTGTCTGCAATACCCTCTTCCGCAACGGTGATCATACCTCCTTCGATTGTCGTGATGTTCTTTATCGGATAGAAGCTGAAACAGGTGAACTCGCTGATCGTGCCGATGTTTTTCCCGCGATACTGCGCACCGAGCGCGTGAGCGGCGTCCTCGATCACGCACGGCCCGTGTTTGTCGGCGACAGCCTGTATGGCGTCCATCTCGCAGGGAAGTCCCGCAATATGAACCGGTATGATTGCCTTGGTCTTCGGTCCGATCGCCCGCTCGATAAGTGCCGGATCGATGTTCAGAGTGCTGCGGTCAACGTCGACGAAGACCGGTGTCGCACCCTGGTGAATCACAACGTTCGCGGTTGCCGCCCACGTCAGCGGGCTGGTTATCACCTCATCGCCCGGGCTTACTCCCGCAGCGACGAGCGACAGATGAAGAGCAGCGGTGCACGAGCTGACGGCGACGGCGTTCGCGGCACCCACATACTCGGCGAACTGCCGCTCAAAACGCCCGACCTTGGGTCCGGTGGTCAGCCAGCCGGACCGCAGCGTGTCCAGCACCTCCTGCTCTTCCTCCTCGCCTATCGACGGGCTCACGAACGGCAGGTAGTGAGCTGAAGCTGGTTCACCGCCGGCTATTGAGGGATAGGCGAACGGGATGAACCGAGCCGAGGTCGGCTCGCCGCCGGTCACCGCAGGCATGTCGCGCAGTTTGGATAGAAGCCGGACATTGAAGTAGATGTCCGCTTCGGGATCGGCGATCACACCGTCATCGAACATCTCGCGCACGTGCTCCAGGCCGTCCTCGACGGTGTATTTCGCTTCGAACCCCAGCATCTCCCTGATCTTCCCGAACGATACCCTGTAACTCCGTCTATCCTCGTCACCGGGCACCTCTTCGAGGTCGGCTTCCGGGAACCGCTCTTTGACGAGCCGTGCCAGCTCGACTATCTGCCAGTTGTTATCGTCGCGTCCCACGTTGAAGACGTCGCCTCTGACTTTGCCGACCGGGGCTTCAATAGACATAATGCAGGCGCGTGCCGCGTCTTGCACGTGCACGAACGGCCGCCACTGGCGTCCGCCCTGGAAGACGAGTATTTTCCGCTTCTTTATCGCGCGTGCCGCCAGCTGATTGACCGCGAGGTCGAAACGCATTCGGGGCGACGGACCGAACAGTGTGGCGTAACGCAATATCACCGGCGCGAACTTGTCGTCCGCCAGATCACACAGTTCCCGCTCGGCGGTCAGCTTCGTCATGGCGTAAACCGAGACCGGCTTCTTCTCGGAATCCTCGGCGAGGAGGTCCACCTCCCCTCGTCCGTAAACGCTGCAAGACGAGGAGAAAATGAAGCGCTCGATGCCGGCCTCCTTCGCACGCTCCGCCAGCCTGCGTGTCGCCGTTATGTTAACGTCGAGGGACACCTCGGGGTCCAGATCGCAGGACGGGTCGTTCGCGAGGCCCGCAAGATGAACTACAGCGTCAACATCGTCGAGCAGGTGGGGGAAATCGTCAAGTCTACGTATGTCACCTCGCACCAGCTCGAGATCCGGATTACTGATAATACCTTCGAGAGGGTCCTCGCCGAAATACAACCGATCAAAGATCCGGACCTGATAACCTGCTTCGAGCAGCATCCGACAAAGCACGCAACCAACGTACCCTGCACCCCCGGTCACCAGGATTGTTGCCAACGGGAAACCCTCCTTGTCAGCGGGGACACGTCCGTCCAGCCCGCCAGGTTCACATCCCTCTCGTCCAGCCCCGACCCACATCCCAGATTATACATTCCTCGCAGGCCGCGATCAAGAAGGACGGCCATCTGTGGTATCATATGGTCAGGTGATCAAGTTAGCCGGAACAGGCCATTAAACAGGTCATTAGGGAGACAGGAACCATGCCGTTCTGTCCGGTATGCCGATCCGAATACGTTGAAGGTATCGTCAAATGCGCGGATTGCGGTGCGGAACTCGTCGCGGAGCTGCCTCCGCTACATGAGCCGGGCGACGACGAGATCGAACTCATCGAGATATGGCGGGCAGCGGATGAGATGGAGGCGCAGATCATCCGTGGAGCGCTCGACGGCGCCGGGATAAAGTGCATCCTCCGAGGCGAGGCGTTGCGGCACACGCACGGGTTGACCCTCGACGGGCTGGGGGAGGTGCGAATACTGGTACCTCCCGACGACGCGGAACAAGCCAGGGAGATCATCGTTCAAGCGAGGAATCGAGAATCAACGCATTGACGCGCGGCCGGCTCAATAATCGTCCCGCAATGTCACCGCTCGGGCGACCGCGAGGACGTCCACGGTCTTGGCGCCGCCTCTGCGAAGGGTACGTGCGCATTCCTCGGCAGTCGCGCCGGTCGTTATCACGTCATCAAGGAGAAGTATCGTTTTACCCCGGCAATCCATCTCCTGAGCGAGCGCGAACGCGCCTTTTATGTTCCGCCGCCGCTCGACACCGCTCAGGCGGGTCTGTTGCCGCGTGTCGCGGATGCGCAGAAGCCCGTTTCGAACCGTAAGGTCAGAGAACCTTTCAGTCAGACACCGGGCAAGCTCCTCCGCTTGATTGAACCCTCGCTCCCTCTGCCTCACCCTGTGCAACGGGACCGGCACCACGGCATCGTACTGCTCGAAATCGACCTCTCTTTCCGCGAACTCTATCATCAACGAGGCAAGAGGACCCACAAGGAGCTCGCGCGAACCGTACTTGAAAAGCAGGATCGCTTCCTTAACGAGACCGTCGTACACTGTCGCGGCGTACATCCTGCCGTAGGGCCGCCTCTTGCCTGTCCCGCAGTCCGCACACGGGAAATTGTCCCGCTCGGCGAAACCGGCCGCCTTGTCGTGCGGTTTTCCGCAAACAGAACAGTAAGGCCGCTCGATCAACCTTATTTCCGACCAGCATTGCGGACAGTAGTACAGGTTTTCCTCCGTCAGGATACGCGCATCGCACCGACGGCAGAACGCCGGAAACAGCAGGTTCTTGAACGCCGATTTCGTCTGGTCAACAACTTCTCGAACACTCTCGTTTCCAAACATCAGGCCGGTATCCCCTGTGTGCGGACGACATCGGGCTCTTGCGCGCACCCCAACCCCGTATATTATATCTGAAAACGACCGCCAGTTTAAGCCCGATAGTGTAACTTGGGTTCCCGCACAAAGTCTGCCGGTATCCCATAACTTCCTGTGGTAGTGCGCCAAGGCCAAGCCACGATTCTCAGTAAGACTAAGTACACTTGCCCGCGAGCGTGACGTCGTTCCTCTTACGTCACGCAGGAGGAGCGCTTACCCGTGAGGTCTCATTGACGTGTCTCGTCATCCTACTGTATAATGGGGCAAGCCTGAATGCGGTTTCGGTAAAAGGCCGTTCGCCAGGCTAACCATGTACACTTTCACGTAGGGGAAGAGACGGCTCTTGAGCACCGGACGTTCTAGTATTCCAGGCGGTGCTCTTGGCCCTTACTGGCGAGTTACAAGGGAGCACCGGCTCATGGAGACAAATCGAGTTACACAGGTCCTGAGGAAAGTGCCGCACTACGCAACTAGAGTAGTACGAAAGCTGCCGTCCAGAGATCGGCTCGCGCGCGTCATGTTGCGGTGCGGCGCGAATCTGTTGCTCGCAGTTGCGGCTGTGAGCCTTTTCTTTCTCGGTGCCGAGCTGGTCCTCAGAGTAGTCGGACGCGAGATACTGTCGACCAGCGTGCTTGAACCTCACCCGGAAATGGGCTTCATATGGAGACGACACCGCAAGGGAAATGTGTCCTGCGTAGAGGGTCTAATGCCGATATCGATCAACTCGCTGGGGCTGCGGGATCGCGAGTACGGCCCGAAGCCGGCGGGCGTCCGTCGCGTGCTTGTGCTCGGCGATTCCATGGCTGCTGGATACGCTGTGCGTCTGGAGAGCACGTTCCCGAAGATTGCTGAAAAGCTGCTCAACGAACGCAATTCAGACTCTCGTTGGGAGATCATAAACGGCGCTGTGCCTGGATACAGCACGAAACAGGAGCTTGCGCTGCTACAGTCAATCGGATGGCAACTTGACCCTGACATCGCGGTCTTAGCGTTCTATCTGGGGAATGACTTGGCAGACAACCTGCGGGATCGTGGGCCAAAACCGACGGTGTCTAGACCTGTGGACTGTATACTTCCTCTGGCACGCGATAAGTGGGATATTCCTCTACCTGAAACCGTAAGAACATGGCTGAAAGTGCACAGCGCTTTCTACGTCTGGTTCGAGAACCGCTACGATAGGCTTCTTCTCATTGCGGGAGTTCGTGCGTCTGTCCCGCGGTATGAAGTGCCGTCGTGGCTATCGATCTGCCAAAAGGGCAGCCGATCCGCCCATCTGGATATGGCGTGGCAACTCACCCGCAAGTGGATCGCCACAATGAGCCGTGAGGCAACGGGCCGTGGGACGCCCTTGGGCGTGCTAGTCATCCCCGCGATCGAGCAGGTGGACGAGGAGGTGCTGCGCGCAAATATCAAGCGCTTCAAGCTGCATGACAAGAATCTCGACACCACCCGCCCGAACGCCGAGATTGCTGCAATTCTGCAGGAGCTGGAAATTCCCTTTCTGGATGCAACAGAGACGCTGAGGAAGCAACAGCTCGCCGGCGAACTCACGTTCTTCAAGGTAAATGCACATCTAACCCCTGCGGGACACCGAATCGTTGCGAATACGCTCACAGACATGCTTGAAACGCTGCAACCAGGTACGGTGCATGACTGAGCCCGTGCCTCGAAAGCAGTTGCGACACGCGATCCACGCTCAGCTGGGATAGATGTCGCTCCTTGTGATTGCTTGCGCCACAGCAAGGGCGGTCCACGCGAAGGTGGGATTAGCGCTGCGGACAACAAATCGGCGGCGTCTTCCGAAACACCGTTGGCGAAGGCTGGACGATTCCTACAGGTCAGCGGGGGTCGTAGTTTGACAAGGTTAGCGATGCTCTGAGAGAATGATGAAGCGGTACTGTTTGTACGGCCTAGATACGGCAACCATCTTGACTTTAACAAGCGAGACGATGCTTCGACGCGCGATCTTTTGAGACTGTCGGCGCTGCTTCCGATAGCCCTCGCCGAAGCTCAAATGAACGCCGGGGCGTTGCGCGTTCTCAACCCGGTGCCTGCGGGGGTCTGTCGTCCCCATTCGCTCAGACAGTGTGCGCACGGACCTTTACACCAAGACGGTTGGGTACTGGACGGCGACGGGGCATAGACTGTGCTTACGGATCCCTTGCAAACACCTGACATAAACGCATTTCATTTGCGCAAACTGGTGTCTTCTTCGGACGATCGGACAGACGGATGAACATTCTCGGCATCTCGGCTTTCTATCATGACAGCGCTGCCTGTCTGGTGCGGGACGGCGAGATCGTCGCCGCGGCGCAGGAGGAACGGTTCACGCGCAAGAAACACGATCCGAGCTTCCCGCAGAACGCTGTAGACTACTGTCTCAGAGAAGGCGGTGTTTCGGCAGCGGACCTCGATCTGGTGGGTTTTTACGAGAAACCTTTCCTTAAGTTCGAGCGACTCGTCCAGACGTATGTCGCGTACGCTCCGAGGGGAATGCGGTCCTTCCTGAAGGCTATGCCGCGAATGCTCAAGGAGAAGCTGTTCATGCGGGACCTGCTCAAGAAGAGGCTGGGCTACGCCGGCGAGGTGGTATTCACGTCGCACCACGAGTCGCATGCCGCTTCGGCATTCTATCCATCGCCGTTCACGGAGGCCGCTTTCTTAACGATGGACGGTGTGGGAGAATGGGCGACGGCAACCTGGGGTGTTGCCAAGGGCAACGAGATAGACCTACGCGCCGAGATTCATTTTCCTCACTCGCTTGGCTTGCTTTACTCTGCGTTCACGTACTTCACCGGATTCAAGGTAAACTCCGGCGAGTACAAACTGATGGGGCTCGCTCCATACGGCGAGCCGAAATACGTGGATCTCATCCTTGACGAGGTCGTGGATTTGAAAGAGGACGGTTCGTTTCGTCTCAATATGAAGTATTTCAACTACTGTGCGGGTCTCACCATGACGAACCGCCGGTTTGACCGGCTGTTCGGCGGGCCCCCGAGGAAACCTGACACGGAGATCACACCGCGCGAAATGGATATGGCGCGCTCTGTCCAGAAGGTGACCGAGGAGATCATCACACGCATGGTGCGACATGTCCACCGCATGACTCGCCAGCGTTATCTCTGTCTAGCCGGCGGGGTCGCGCTGAACGGTGTGGCGAACGGCAAGGTTCTTCGCGAAGGTCCGTTCGAGGACGTCTGGATCCAGCCCGGCGCAGGTGACGCCGGCGGCGCGCTGGGAGTCGCCCTGTTCACCTGGTACCGCTACCTCGGGAACGAACGCAACGCTGAAACCGCTGTCAACCTTCAGAAAGCGAGCTATCTGGGACCGTCGTTCTCCGATGAGACGATCGAGGCGTTTCTGAGGGCGAACGATGTGGTGTATGAGAGACTCGAACGCGAAGAGCTTCTCGACCGCGTGGCGGACCTCATCGCGCAACAGAAGGTCGTGGGGTGGTTTCAAGGCAAGCTCGAGTTCGGTCCGCGCGCCCTCGGATCGCGCAGCATCCTAGCGGATGCCCGGTCGGCACAGATGCAGTCGGTTCTTAATCTCAAGATCAAGTTTCGCGAGTCGTTCCGGCCGTTCGCTCCGAGCGTGCTGCGCGAGGACGTGCAGGAATACTTCGAACTCGACCACGACAGCCCTTACATGTTGTTGGTGGCCCCGGTCGCATCCGGGAAACTGCTGGCGGTCGAGCCCACAGAGAAGATCCTGTCGGGTCTCGACAGGCTCAAGGTGAACCGGTCTGAGATACCTGCGGTCACACACGTTGACAACTCGGCACGGATCCAGACCGTGAGCAGCAAGGACAGCCCCCTGTATCACGATCTCATAGACGCTTTCAAGAGGCGGACAGGATGTTCCGTGATCGTCAACACCTCGTTCAACGTGCGCGGCGAACCTATAGTATGCACACCGGAAGACGCATACAGGTGTTTCATGAGCACCAGTATGGACAGTCTGGTTATGGGCAGTTTCGTGATAGAGAAGGATAAGCACTAACGTGGAGCCGGGGTCGCATCAAGAGCGAGCATAAGAGGGCGCTAACCCAGAGAAAGTAGTAGCAAGTATATGATTGAACATGAAGATATCGTTATCTGCCCTGCATGTGGAGGGGGCTTGAAAACAACTGCCGATGGCGTAGACTGCGAGGTCTGTCAAAAGCACTACGAGCTTGACGAAGGCATCCCTCTTCTTTTCCTGCCAAATGAATGGGACAATTCGAAGCACGATGTGACGGATGTGGTGAAAGCCTTCTATGAACAAGTCCCGTTTCCCAATTACGAGAAACTTGAAAACGTAGCAGACCTTGTCCAGAAAGCCCGGAGGGGAATATTTGCCCGTTTGTTGCATGAACAAATCCCCTTTGAAGTGAGAGTCCTTGAAGTCGGGTGTGGAACAGGTCAATTGACTAACTTCTTAAGTGTAGCCCAAAGAAAGGTTGTTGGCACGGACATCTGTCTGAACTCGCTCAAGCTAGCCAACGATTTCAAGAAAAGAAATGGTCTCAAGAACGCGGCGTTCTACCAAATGAACCTGTTCAAGCCAGTTTTCAAGGAGGAGAGCTTCGCGGTAGTCATTTGCAGTGGGGTACTCCATCACACCAGTGACCCGTTTGGCGGATTCCAATCGATTTCAAGGCTCGTGAGGAAAGGGGGGCGCATTATCATCGGACTTTACGATAGGTACGGCAGGATCATGACTGATTTGCGCCGTATGGCGTTCAGGCTCACTGGTGACCGTTTCCTGTCGCTGGACCCCCGCTTGAGAGCGGAGCGGATGGGGGAGGCACGAAGAAGCGCCTGGTTTATGGATCAATACAAGAATCCGCACGAGTCAAAACACACGCTCAAGGAAGTCCAAGGATGGTTTGAACAATGTGATTTCACTTTTGTCAACAGCATACCCAAATTGAAGGCGTTCCAGTCGTTCTCGGAGAACGAACCGTTGTTTACGGATAACCCGCGGGGCAACTGGTTGGATCACCTTCTGTTTGAAGCCAGATTGTCGGTGACCGGAAGCAGGGAAGGCGGGTTCTTCGTGGCAATCGGCCGGCGCAACCGCTAAGCTTGGAGCACGGCTCTTGGCGCACGAGACAGCGGAGAATTGAAGGAGAATGAGGAGAGGACCGAGCACAAGAGAAGCAAGGAAGTTTGGATTAATTGTGGCAGCCCTGCTGCTGGTGCTGGCTGGCGTTCAAGCACTGCGAGGTCATCCGGTGCGTGCTTTATGGTTCGGTGGCTCGTCGGTCTGCGTCCTTGCGCTGACTGTGTGTTTGCCCCGCGCACTAGGGCTCGTCTTGAGGATACTAACACCGCTGGCACGCGCCATAGGTTGGGTCAACACTCGCATACTGCTTGCAGTGACTTTCCATTTGGTTTTTGCCCCTGTGGGTTTGGTCGCGCGGCTTGTCCGCAAGGATCTGTTGAAGCAACGGTTCGGATCGTCTCAAGATTCGTACTGGATACCGCTCGAGTCGAAACCGTTCCATAAAGAAGACTACACGAGACAGTTTTAGAGGGAAAGGCGCCGTTTATGACGAAGTTCAGCGAGATATGGGCTTTTCTTCGGGTTCGCAAGAAGTTCTGGCTGGCACCTATTATCATTCTGCTGCTTCTCCTCGGGCTGCTGATCATATTCACGGAGAGCAGCGCCATCGCCCCGTTCATCTACACGCTGTTCTAGAAAGGGCACAAGGCCGGCCGCCCGGGGCATGCAGGGGGATCTCCGAAACGCTCGGACAGCACGGTCGATCAGAAGGCTCCGAGCTCGCGCAAGGCCGCAACGACGAGCACGATGGTATAGATCGCGATCGCTACCAACGCAATATCGGCTATGTGTCTCTTAGAAAAGCGCATCGTTCCCGCTCCGTAAAGACGAACCGGTGCTGTGCGCTATGAAAAACGTGTCGAACTTGCCTGAATACTCGTCCCACTCAACATCGACATCCGCCACACGCGCGCCGGGAGGACCGTGATGGCACCACGCAATGAGCCGCGACACGGCGTCGGCGTCCCCCTCCATAAGCACTTCCACCGTGCCGTCATAGCGGTTTCTCACCCAACCGGTCACGCCCAGACTTCTGGCTTTATCGCGGGTCGAGCTGCGGAAGAAAACGCCTTGAACCCATCCTGATATACTGACGTGCGCGCGGACTTTGCGCGTCTTCTCGTCGGTACCGCGCATACGAACAGCACCTCGCGTCGAATCGGGAAACGTTGAAGAACCTGGAGGCCGCGCCACAGCGGGACGGCCCGGAAATCAGTTTTCCACCACAAGCTCGTTCTGGATGCTCGCAACTCCGCTCAACCCCGCGACGAGCTCTTCGGCAAGCGACGATTGCTCTTCCTCAGGCACCCCACCGCTCAGCGTCACGACGCCGTCACGGACGTCGACCTGTATGGAACTGTCAGGAATGTTTCTGTCAAGCACTCTTCTTGTTCGCGCAGCGATCAACATGTCGTGCGCTCTCACTTTCAAGCTCTGTCTTGTCCGCGTGCCGGACTGCTCGGCCGACCGTTCAGCGCGCCTTCTCAGTCTGTCCAGGAAATCTTGGCTGGGTACAGCCACGCCGGTAGGTTCACCGGTCGTCTCTCTTATCGCGGACCGCGGTTTGCCATTCGTCGCGACATCCGCAGGAACAGTCGGTTCAGCCCCGTCGGCGGATTCGACGGAGACAACACTCACTCTATCAACGATCGCGGACTCATCAACAACGGTGCGGACCTTACGCATCGTCAACCGTTTCTGTACCGGGTGTCCGAGCTTTCCTGAAACGGTTGTCCGCCCGTCTATGACTTCTACCGTGACAGGCAGACTCGACAAGTAGGGATCTAGACTAAAAGCCGCTTTAAGGGCAGCCTCTGACAGCAGGTCGTCAACCGGGTCCGCGCTCGCCGTGCACTGCCCAAAAAGCGCGAGAACAGATGACAGTGCGGCCACCACGGCTATCGCAATGATTCTTGCTGTGGTTGCTAGGTGGGGCTGCATCGCGCTCAGCGTAACGTTAAATTCTCGTCCTCAATCATCTTGTCGAGAAACCCGCGTGCGGCGCTCAGTGAGGGAACGAGCGGATGGATAACCAGTGCTTGTAACGCCAGATCGTACGAGTTCTGTATCACAGCTTCGACCGTCAGGCGTTCGCTTGCCTTCACGGAGTAAAACAGTCCCTTCAGGAAGCACGGGCTTTCTCCAACCCTGCGCACCTGGATCCCTTTCTTGCTCACAACACTCGGGACTTCCACCGCAGCCTCGTCCGGCAGCCCTTTCAGTGCGCCGTTGTTTTTCACGCACAGGACGAGTTCGCGTTCCTCCTCACTTTCCAGTCCCTCCACAAGAGGGATAATTGACTGTTCATACCAGACGGCATTTCTGTCCTTTGTCAGTTCGGGAACCTCGCACAGATCCTCATCTTCGTACTGTGCCAGTATAAGCTGTTCAGCCTCGTAGAGCTCCTCGCCACGATATTTGACCATCTCTTTCTGTTTTTTCAGTATGTCGTCCTTCCTGAAGAAGAACGACACAAACCGGGTCGGGATCATCCTGAAAAGTTCCACGAGCTCAACGTCGAACCCGTCCGGTTTTTTTCGGGTAACCCTATCCAGCAGGCGCTCCATCTGACTTCGTCCGTCGATCTTCACATCCTGAATCCAGCCGATATGGTTAAGTCCGAAATAGTCCACCCATATACCGCGCGAGTCCGCGTTGAGTATTTTCGCTATCCTCTTGGTGTACACGGTCGGCACATCGCATATCCCGATGACGTTCATGGAGGTGATCTTGTTGAGCGCCTCCACGATCACGCCCATGGGGTTCGTAAGATTGATAAGTGTGGCATCCGGTGCCGCGCGCTCTATCACCCGGGCGTATTCCAGCACTACCGGCAGCGTGCGGAACGCGTTCGCAATGCCCCCTGCGCCGAGCGTCTCGTCGCCAATCATATCGAACATCGGCGGAACGCGCTCATCGCGCGCGCGCGCCATCATCCCGCCGACTCTGATCTGATTAAGTATGTAATTCGAGCCCTTCACGCCCTCCGCCACGTCGGTGGTCGCCACAATCTTCGTCGGAAAACCGTTCTTATCGAGCATCCTCTGGCAAAAAGCCGAGACCAGCTGAAGCTTCTGCTCCGTTCGTCCGATAAGAACAATTTCTCCAATGGCAAGATTTCTGGCTATGATGGACGATATGAATTCCGGCGTGTAGACGCTGCTTCCCCCCAGTATGGCTACCCGGCCAATCATACCTCCCGTTTCTCCTTCCTAGAACGGTTCGCCACGGCTTTGCCCTCGAACAGGAGCGCGCCCGTTAGGCGACCGTATGTTTGCTCAACAGCTGATTCTGCGAGAGAGCCTGCGGCACTCTGGATGCCTCTTGCTAGCATGTTTCCGAACGCCAGAGGTTCTGTCGCCACCTCGGTCTTGCCGTTTCTTACGGCGTCCACTATGGCGTTCAAATCCTTTTCGGACTCGACCAGGGTGTAGGTTTTCCCGAGATCCTCAATCCGATGACAATCCGAACTGCCCACGGCGGGCAACCCATGTTCCGCCGCAACCCGCATCCCCCTCTTGTTGAAATTGACGATACGGCTGTAAAAGAACGAGAACTCCACGGCATCGAACAGGTCTATATTTCGATCGAGCAGCCCCCGCAGACACATACCCTTCGGATAATATGGATGCGGCGCGATCACGAGCGAGTTGCCGTTCTTCCATCGTCGCAACTCGCCGAACGTCCGAACAGGATGAACCCGCCAGTCGACGTTCACGAGAAGAACGTGCTTGCCTTCGATCAGCTTCTCAATACCCGGTATGAGAACTATGCCGCGTCGTTCAGCGTAAAGCGCCAGCTTTCTGCTGTACGTTACAACGTGATGATTAGCGATCGCGATCGCGTCGAACCCTCTGTGCGCAGCTTCGTCAATAAGTTGCACCGCGGAATGTTCAACGCGGTCAAGCGGATCTTCCGCACAGTGAAGGTGAAGATCCACTTTGAGCTTCTTCATGCCCGAGTACCGCTATCAGCCATTCGCCGGAGTCGAGTTCTCATGCCGACGAAGTTATTTTCCCCGTGTCCGACCGAGCGTTTTTCTGAGGCAACAGCTCCCGTTGTTAACCATAACACGAGACTCAGCGCATGTCAAATCGCCGCCCGGTCAATTCCATGAGGAAAAACCGTGGTAGCTTTGATCACTACTGCCGCCAAACGATGTGCAACCCAACTCAATAATAACAGGTGCACGAATCGCATGCAAGAACTTTTCCCACGCTCACGCGCGACTAGCGCAAAACCTCACCGCACGCATCCTCGACGATGAACGGGAACCGACCTTGCCCTTGAAGCTTACCTCATTGCAAACATAAATTCAAGTCATTGTCAAGTCTCGTCTGGGACGAAAAAAAGGGTCGCGCGGTGTGTCTTGACAAGAGCGGCATCGGCGAGTATATTCGTGCATAAGAACACGACTGCGTCGGGCGAAATCTTGAATGGCGCTTTTCACTAAGGAGTCCACTATGAAAACCGTACACGGAGATAAGGTCCGGAAGGCAGCTCGCGATGCTATGGAAGCGGGCGAAGGAATCCTGCGTCTGGCCCCGACCTGGGTGCCGCGATCGTTCTTGCAGCCCGGCAGGAGGCTGAAACTTCACCCACAAGACTACTATGCCCTGGGAAAGGACCGTGGAGGTATCGACGAACGATGGTTCTCGTCCACCACAGCCGCTGACAACGAAGGTGCGCCTCCGGATGAAGGTCTGAGCTATGTCGTGCACGACGGCAAGCGGCTCACGCTGCGCGACGCGGTGGAATGTCTCGGCGGCGACATCGTAGGCGAAGAGATCTGGAATACCTATAAACGTTGGCCGGTCTACAGCAAGTTTT
>Ga0180437_10001852_pt1 | contig 35379 bp, 30 predicted proteins | sample SS_ome_4_FD_132410 | JGI IMG/M metagenome (GOLD analysis project Ga0180437, IMG submission 132410) | Hypersaline lake sediment archaeal communities from the Salton Sea, California, USA - SS_3_D_1 metaG | ecosystem: Environmental > Aquatic > Non-marine Saline and Alkaline > Hypersaline >... | reverse complement strand
CGACCTGACGGACGTCTCGTCCCCGGCACCAGGCGACGAGCTCGCCGGCCGTGGCCGGGGGACCGGCGTCAACTAGCAGGCCGTCTACCAGGTAGGCGTTGACAGTGTAGAGGGGACGGCCGAGGACAGTTCGCGCCAGGTGAAGGCGGGTGATGGGGCCACGGGTGGCCGTCTCAAGCATCCGGTTGCCCCAACGGCCACAGCCTCAGTTGGCGAGGCGGGCGGCGGCCGTCGAGAAGAATGTAGGGCGCGGCCCGCTCAGCGACCACGCCCAACTGGCGCAGGTCGGATAGGCTGCGCAGGCGTCCCTGCCGCCGTTCGTGCAGCAGCTTTTCTGCATTCTTGGGGCCAATGCCCGGCACGCGCAGCAGGTCGCGCCGGTCGGCGGCGTTCAGCTCGACGGGTGCATCGAGCAGGTGCCCCTCGGCCCAGGCCAGCTTGGGGTCGCTGCTCAGGGGCAGGTTGCCCGTCGCGTCAAAGGGTAGTTCTTCAGCGACAAAGCCATAATCGCGCAGCAGAAAAGACGACTGGTAGAGCCGACGCTCGCGCAGCGGCGAGGCCGACGGGCGGTCCTCCAGCGGCGTATCGGGCACCGGCGAAAAGCGGCTAAAGTAGGTCCGCGCCAGGCCAAGTTGCCGGTACAGCGACTCGGTCGTCGTCAGCAGTTCGGCGTCGCTCTCGTCCGTCGCGCCGACGACGAATTGGGTACACGAACTGGGCCAGCGGCCAGGGACCTGTCGCCGGATCTCCTCGACCCAGCCCAAGCGCAGCAGCAACTCCTCGGTGAAGACCTTGTGTGGCGCCAGTTGGGCCAGCCGTTCAGAGTTGGGTGCCTCCAGGTTGACCGACACCCGGTCGGCCAGGCGCATGGCCGCCAGCACCTGATCCCGCTCCGCACCGGGCATGATCTTGAGGTGAATGTAATCCCGAAAATCGTAGCGATGGCGCAAAATCTCGGCCGTGGCAATGAGGCGGTCCTGCGTTCGAGGGCCGCCGCCGGCGACGCCGGAACTGAGAAAGATACCCTCAACCAGCCCCCTTTGATGCAACTGCACGAACAGGCGGGCCAGCTCGTTGGGCGAAAAGCCGACACGGCGAAAATCGCGCCCCTGGCGGAAGGCGCAATAGCGACAGTCCCGCTCGCAGGCCGAGGTGAGCGCCGTCTTTAGCAGCGCGATCCGTCTGCCGTTGGGCAGCGCGGCGTGGGTGATGCAGTCAGAGAGATCGTGGCCAGCCTGGATCGGCGGCAGGCGGCGCGATCCCACCATCTCCTCGGCCGGCTCGAGGCGGGTCGGCGGTCCTAATTCTCTGAGTTTCTCTATCGCATCCATGGCTCGCCTCCAGCAGCCATTATACGAACAAATGTTCGTGCTGTCAAACTGGACCAGTGCATCTCGATCCAGGGGTTTCGATACGCTTCTTCGCTGGCGCTACGAAGCTACTCAACCGGCGCTTGTCCCACAACTAGATCCGCTCTTGCGCGGCGACCCAGGCGCCCCTGCCCGGCGTGCTGACCAGGTATCTCCCGCCCAGGCCAGGCAGCAGGTGCGTCAACGCCCCCTCCAGGCGGGCCTGGTCTGGACCCCGGCAGAGGAGGTGCACGTTTTGACCGGCATCAATGGTAAAATAGACTTCCAGCCCCCGGCGCCGCCACGCCTGTACGGCCTGGATCAGAGCCAGCGTCCCCGGCTGCCAGTAATAGATCCCGCTGAGCCAGGGGCGATCGGCAAGGCGGGAGGTCATGGCCACCACGTGCATCGAAACCGCCTCCCGCTCGACCGCCGGCCCCAGCGTCCGCCAATCCCTGTCCAACAGCGCCTGCCGCACGACCGCCAGCGTGCGCGGCAGCGCGTCCAGGCGGGCCTGGTAAAAGGGGCTCGTCCTGGCCAGACGATGCCCCTCCGACGAGGAGATCTCCTTGGCCTCCTCACCAAGGATGACAGTGACGACGCTCAGATCCCAGTGCGCCGGCGGCGCGATCTGGCGCGCGTAGGACGTCTCGTCGTCGGCGCCAGCCAGCCACTCGACAAAGCCACCGGGAATCGAGCGACACGCCGAACCGGAGCCCTTTCGCGCCAGGATGGAGAGCTGCCTCTCAGCCAACTCCAGACCGGCCGCCCTGGTGGCCGCCAGCGACAGGGCAGCAAAGGCCGACGCCGAGGAGGCGATCCCGGAGGCAGCAGGAAAGTCGTTGTGCGACTCGACGACGGCGCGATCGCTCACGCCAGCCAGGTGCCGCACCCGGTCGAGGTGGCGGACGACGCGTCCATACGCCTCTGGAGGTGCGGCACGGCGGTCGATCGTGACGAGATCCCGCTCCTGGTGGGGCAGAAACGCCACAGACGTCGTCGTCGTCGCGCCGCCGAGGTTGACCGAGATGGAAGCGTTGGCCGGGATGTTGATCGCGTCGTCGAGGTTGCCCCAGTACTTTACCAGGGCCAGGTTGGGATGTGCCCTGGCGGTGACCTTGAGATCCACCTGCGCTAACCCTCTCGCGCCCACAGGTGAGCGTACTTGAACCGGCGGCCGGTATCGAACTCATTCAGACTAACCACGTGCCACTCCATCACAGCGTCGTATTATAGCACAGCGTCAGGCTTTGACAACCGTTCCCACCCTCCTCAGCCCCCGCTTGCCCTCCGCCGATTTTGCCAGTACAATACACCCGCATCGGCTATCGCTAAACCTGTTTATCCGCGCACTGCGGCAGGACGCACGTCGCACGAAGGAGGAAAACATGAAAGGAAACGAGCAGATCCTCGACACACTGAACGCGCTTCTGGCCGACGAATTGACGGCCATCAACCAGTACATGGTGCACTCGGAGATGTGCGATGACTGGGGGTACGAGCGGCTCCACGAGGCGATCGAGAAACGGGCCATCGAGGAGATGGGACACGCGGAGAAGCTGATCGCGCGCATCCTGTTTCTGGAAGGTCGGCCGATCGTCAGCAAACTGAACCTCATCGCCATTGGCGCCGAAGTCGAGACGCAGCACAAGAACGACCTAGCGGCCGAGGAAGGCGCCGTGCAGGCGTACAACGCGGGCATCCGGCTGGCCGTCGAGGTCGGCGACAACGGAACCCGCGAACTCCTCGAGTCGATCCTCACGGACGAAGAGGAACACGTTGACTGGCTCGAGGCCCAACTGGATCAGATCGCTCAGATGGGAATTCAGAATTACCTGGTAGAGCAGATCGACTAAATCAATGCCGACCAGACTTCCGACGTCTCAGGTGGGCCTGTCATCTATAGACTCAGCAGATCCAATTTTGCTCGGCCTGGATTGCCAAATCCCCGATTTTGGCCTGGATTTGGCAATCCCCTCGGAGCATTTTTGGATCTAGTGAGACTTTGGAAGTCTAAGTACTTGTCCAAGAATAATTCTGGGGTTTAGTGGCGATTTTGCGCCTGATCTGCGCCCCAAAGTGCGAGGCACTGTCCTGGACGGTCAGTACAGGGTTATTGATGGACAAGTGCTAAGGTCTTCCACTTTCAACGGTCAGCCTTCCGACCTTCCAACCTTTTGACCTTCGAACCTCGAACAAGGAGTCAAGGATGTTCGATTTCATGCTCACCGACGAGCAGCAGGCGCTGCGCGACGAGGTGCGGGCTTTTGTGCGAGAGAAGGTGCCCCGGCGGTTGATCCTGGACATGGACGCCGACCGGGTGCGCTATCCCCGCGGGTACGTGCAGGACCTGGCCGCCCAGCGGCTGCTGGGTCTGCGCTTTGCGCCCGAGTACGGCGGGCGCGGGCTGGGCTGGCAGGACGAGATCGTCGCCCTGGAGGAGATCGGCGTGTTGGGCACGTCGCTGGCCTGCCTCTTTTCGCTGCCCAGCATCGTCGGCGAGGCGCTCCACGTCTTTGGCACGCCGGAGCAAAAGGCCCGCTGGCTGCGCCCGACCCTGGCCGGTGAACTGACCGTCGCCGAGGCGCTTACCGAACCGCGCGGTGGTTCCGACTTTTTCGGCACGACGACGACGGCAGTCCGCGACGGCGCCGGGTTCCGCTTGAAGGGACAGAAGCGCTTCGTCGTCGGCGCGGAGGGGGCTGACCTTTTCCTGGTCTACGCCCGCACCGATCCGGATGCACCGCCTCACGAGGGCATCAGCGCCTTTGTCGTCGAGCGAGGCGAGGGCGTGGAGGTGCACCACGTCTACGGGCTGATGGGCACGCGGGGCGGCGGCACTGGTCGCCTTTATTTCCGTGAGGCCTACGTGCCGGAGGAGAACCTGATCGGCGGGTTGAACGGCGGCGCGGCCGTCTTTTACCAGATGATGATCCCGGAGCGGATGACCAGCGCCGCCGGGGCGTTGGGCATGGCCCGGGCTGCCCTCGAGATCGCGGCCCGCTACGCCGACCAGCGCAAGGCCTTCGGCCAAAAGATCCGCCGTTTCGAGGGGGTGAGCTTCAAGATCGCCGAGGGCCTGACCCGGCTGGACGCGGCGCGAGGGCTGATCTACGCCACGGCGCGGGCGATCGATGGCCGGGTCGCCTCACCGGGCCGGGTGCGGCGCATGGTCTCAGAGAGCAAAAAGTTCGCCACCGAGACGGCGTGGCAGGTCGTCAACGAGGCCATGCAGATCCTGGGCGGCATCGGCTACACCGACGTCTACCCCATCGAGCGCCTGCTGCGCGACGTGCGCCTCATCACCATCTGGACCGGCACCAACGAGATCATGAACCTGGTCATCCAGCACGAGTTCTACCGCGAGTTCCTGGCCACCCGATCGGATGCCCGCGACGTGGAGGCCGACGCGGCAGAGGGGGACAACGTCGCCGAAAAGGTGTACGAATAACCGACCATGAAACGGCGTTACACCTCGCTCACACCCTTCATCCCGTGGCGGCAGGTTGAACGCCCCATAGACTGGCGGCAAAGGTTCGGGCGGCAGGCACCCCTGGAGGTGGAGGTCGGCTTTGGCAACGGCGAGTTCCTCGTGCGGCGCGCCCAGGCACACCCGGAACGTGACTTTGTGGGCCTCGAACTTGACTGGCGGTCAACCCAGCGGGGGCTGCGCAAAATCGCCCGGGCAGACGTCTCCAACGTGCGCCTGGTACAGGTAGACGGGCGGGTCGCTTTTGAACGGTTGTTCCGACCTCGATCGCTACAGCGCGTCTACTCCCTTTTCCCTTGCCCCTGGCCCAAGGAACGGCATGCCAGGCGACGCCTTTTCTCCCAAGCCTTCTTTGCGCTGCTCAACAGCCGCCTGACGGCGGGTGGCGAGGCACAGGTCGTGACCGACCATCGCCCCTACCTGGACTGGATGTTGGAACGCTTGCCAGGCACCGGCTTTGAAGCCCATTGGCGAGCGATCCCCGCCCGATTCGACACCAAATACGAACGCAAGTGGCGAGACGAAGGACAGGAGCAGTTCTACGAGTTGCGGCTGCTCAAACGAGCCTACCAGTCGATCCCGCTCAAGGAGGACGTCACACTGCAGAGCCATCACGTGGCCCACTTTGATCCCGATCGCTTCCAGCCCAGCGGCGCGCGGGGCGAAATCGTGGTCGCGTTCCACGAATTCCTTTACGACCCTGAACGCCAGAAGGGCATGGTACGAACCTTTGCCGCCGAGGAGGGCCTGAGCCAGGAGTTCTGGATCGAGATTGCCCGGCGGGAAAGCGACTGGCGCATCGGTCCCGCGCCGGGCTGCGGGATCGTGCCCACGGCGAGCATCCAGCGGGCGCTGGATCTGGCCCGCGACGCTGCTTTCAGTAGCGGTGGCAGGTAGGCCGCTCAACCTTCGAAAGCCTACGGCACTGTCAACTTTAGGACAGGCTCCGAGTCGCGGCCAAGCTGGCCCCACCTCGAACATCTGGGCAAAGCCATGTCAAACTGGGGCTTGACAAAGGGGTCGATCCGTGGTATAATATTGATACATTGAAAATTATCTATAGATTGAGTCAGAAAGATCCATGACGCCAACGATCGTTATTGACTGCGTAGATTTTTGCAAAGCCCTGGCCGACGACACACGGCAGGCCATCCTGCGCCTGCTGCTCCAGGGCGAGATGTGCGTCAGCGAGGTCGTAGATGCTTTTGGCCTGTCACAACCCACCATCTCCCATCACCTGGGCATCCTCAAAAACGCCGGCCTGGTGAACAGCCGCAAAGAGGGCAAACAGGTCTACTATGCCATCAATCAAGACAACGTCATCGAATGCTGCGGCATGTTGATGGCCAAGTTCAGCGATGCAGAGGCCGATGTCGCCACCGAGACGATCGAGATCCAGATCCGGCAGGTCTAGACAACGGCACAAGCGCGATAATGCGCCTTTTTTTTCGCTTGACGTATAGACAAATTTAAAAATATCACGATGATGACTTGGCATCCGTAAAGATCCGTGTCCTACGAAAGGAGCTTGTTCAATGACGACCAGAACCGCAGATGAAATCAAGGAAGAGGTGCGCCGCGCTTACGGACAGGCAGCGAGTCAGTTTGTGGACGCACCAGCCCAGGCATCTTGCTGCGAGCCGAGGGCCCAGGCTAGTTGCTGTGATTCGGCTGGGACTGCCCAAGAGGTGGAAACGATCGGCGCTGCCCGGCTTTACGCTGAGGGCGAGCTGGCCGACCTGCCAGAAAGCGTGACCGAAGCGGCGATGGGCTGCGGCAATCCCACGGCCATCGCCAGCCTGCAGCCGGGCGAGGTGGTGCTCGACCTGGGCAGCGGCGGCGGCATAGACTGTTTCCTGGCCGCCGAGCGGGTAGGGCCGACCGGCAGGGTCATCGGGCTGGACATGACGCCGGAGATGATCAAGCTGGCCCGGCGTAACGCCAAAAAGGTGGGCGCGACGAACGTGGATTTTCGCTACGGCGAGATGGAAGAGATGCCGCTCCCCGACGCCTCGGTAGACGTGATCATCTCCAACTGTGTCATCAACCTGTCGCCCGACAAAGACGCCGTCTTTGCCGAGGCGTTCCGCGTCCTCAAGCCAGGCGGGCGGATATCGGTGTCCGACATTGTGACCCACGGCCAGTTGCCAGAAGCGGTTGGTGGCAGCGTCATGGCCTGGGCCGGCTGCGTCGCCGGCGCCCTGGACGAGGAAGCCTACCTGGAAAAGATGCGCGCTGCAGGTTTGACCGACGTAGCGATCACCCAGCGGGTCTATGCCAACCCTGAGGGCCTCGTGGACGCCTCAGAGATCCAGGAGGCGCTGGCCAAGATGGACCCGCCAGTGTCAGTAGACTGGCTGCGCAGCCAACTGGACGGCAAGATCGCCAGCGTCACCGTGATGGCACGCAAGCCAGAGGAGTCATGCTGCCCTAGCTGAGCTCTCCTCCTCCCGATCAGCAACCAAGCGCCGGCCGAGTAGCGACCCAAGGGCGCGTATCGAGGCCGAGCGATGGGACAAGAGAGGAAAGAGATACGTTCATGCATCTGTTGATACCCGAGATAGTCAGAGCGCGCCGGGATGACCTGCTGCAAGAGGCAGAGCGCGAGCGGTTGCTGCGCGAAGCCAGGTCGGCGGAGCGCGGCTTCCTGGCTCGCACCCTGGCAGGCATCGGGGGCTTTTTGATTGCCACCGGCCAAAAGCTGCAAGAATCGTACATCTCGGCCGTGTCTTGCCGCTCCCAGGCATATCAACCGCGGTGTTAGCTGGTTTTTGGTGCAGAATTGCCCCAACGAGCTGGGGATTCCGCAGCGCCCCAACGAGCTGGGGGTTCCGCAGCGCCCCAACGAGCTGGGGGTTCCGCAGCGCCCCAACGAGTTGGGGATTCCGAGGCGACCCAACGAGCTGGGGATTCCGAGGCGACCCAACGAGCTGGGGGTTCCGAAGCGCCCCAACAAGTTGGGGATTCCGAGGCGACCCAACGAGTTGGGGATTCCGAGGCGACCCAACAAGTTGGGGGTTCCCCAGCGCCCCAACAAGTTGGGGATTCCCCAGCGCCGGGATTAGGGGATTGGGAGATGAAAGCATGGGCAAAGAATCTCCTAATCCCCTCATCCCGGCCCTTACCAGCCGAGCTTTGGCGAAATGTGACATTGTTTACGTGATAAGCTCGCGGGGCAGAAAATCCACCCGGTTCAAATAACGCAGCGCCACTTCTCCCTCGTAAAAATCGATCCGGGTGATGGCGGCGTTGTTCATGCTGAACCAACAGTTGCTGTCCTCTGGCAAATTGAGGACCGCCCTCAACAGAAGGTTAAAGAACCCGCCGTGGCTGACCACGGCCACTCGATCGTCGGTCGCGCCGTGCCTGTCCAATAGCTCGCTCAGGAAACGCCGGGCGCGCAGCGGCCTCTCCTCAGGCTGCTCGTAAGGGCGATTCCACCAGCCCTCTTCACCCAGGGAGTCAGGCAAGACCAGGCCGGGGTGGTGGGCCTCAAAATACGCTCGATCGTTGCCCGGCAGGCCGATACGCTCGTCGGTTCCCTCGTCTCTGCGATAGATACCTCCGAACTCGTGCACGTCCTTCCAGGCCACCAGGGGCAGATCGAGCGCCGCCGCGACGATCGTCCCCGTGGCGACGGCCCGGATCATCAGGCTGGTGTACAGGTGAGTGATGCCGAACCCATTCACGTTCTGCCCAGTTGCATCGCTCGAGTCACCCGCCGGGCCAGAGAGATCCGGGCTTAAGAATCGAGCCACCAATTCGGCCTGCCGCTGGCCAACGGGCGTCAGACCCGGGTCCTCGCGGCGCCCCTGGCTGGAACCGGTCTCTGCCCAAAGCAGGTTGTTCTCCGACTGGCCGTGACGGATAAAGTAGAGTTGCATGGCTGTCAAACGCTCCTTGGCGACGCGTCTGGCAGGCTGCCCCGTCCCAGGATCAATCTCCTGCCCCCACGCGTCTTTCTGAGATGGCCCATTATACACGGGGGAGCAGCACAGGACAAGAGAGAAACGAGGAATCCTTCAAATTAGACAGGATTAACAAGATTTACAGGATTAATGAGGGTTCTCTCAGGTCAAAACGCGCCCGCAAGCAGATAGAATCAATCCTGTAAATCCTGTCGAAAATTGAATGTGACATTGTCAAGGTAGTTGTCGGCGGGGTAGCTGAGGAGCTACATCAGTGTCACCAGCGGCTCATCCAGCCTGGGCGTATCTCCGGCAGCGACGTGGATCGCCTTGACGACGCCCTGGCGCGGGGCCAGCAACTCGTTCTCCATCTTCATAGACTCTAGAACGACCAGCACCTGGCCAACCGATACCTCCTGCCCGGCCGACACTGGCACCTGGACGACCAGCCCGGGCATGGGCGCGCGCACGACGCACTCTTCGCCGGCGGGGACCGTCGGCAGAGATCTCCTCATCTCCACCTGTTGCGACTGAGCGCTCTCGACTACGACCTCATACGTCTCGCCCCACAGCAACAGGCGATAGCCGTCCTGGCCCTCGTCCACGACCAACTCGTAGGATTCGTGATCGATCAGCAGCGAAAACAGCGCCCCTTCGTCTATGCTGGTTAAGTCCACCGAGAAGGCCCGATCGCCGACCACGACCCGTCCATCGTCCTCGACCGTCACCTGGAAGGCTCGATCGTTCACTCTAGCCAGGTACTTCATCGCCGCACCCCCATCCACCGGCCAGCCTGCTTCCAGTTGCTCGTCTGACCGTCCTTCCTCGCCAGGACTGCCGAGGCCCGACGGCGCTCCCGCCGCCGGCGATGGGCCAACAGAGCGGCAGCGACCGTCACCGCCAGCAAGTCTTGGGAACGCTCCTCCTCGGCTGGCGGGCAGCGCCGATCCAGAAACTGCGTATCCGTCTGCCCACCCTGGAAACTGGGGCTGTTCAGGATCTGTTGCAGGTAGGGGATGTTGGTCTTGACGCCCATGATGCGATATTCCTCCAGCGCCCGGCGCATGCGCAGCAGTGCCTCGCCCCGTGTCTCTCCCCAGGCAATCAGCTTGCTGATCAGCGAGTCGTAATACAAAGAGATGTCAAAGCCGGCGTAGATGCCGCTCTCCACCCGCACGCCTGGCCCGGCCGGCTCGTGCACCTGGGTCACACGCCCAACCGAGGGGGCAAAGTCACGGAAAGGATCCTCGGCCAGGATGCGACATTCCATCGCCCAGCCCCACAGGCGCACGTCCTCCTGCCGGCAGCGCAGCTTGCGCCCGCTGGCGAGCCGCAACTGTTCCTTAACCAGGTCAATGCCAGTGACCATCTCAGTCACCGGGTGCTCCACCTGCAGGCGCGGGTTCATCTCCAGGAAGTAGAACTTGCCGTCCTTGTCCAGCAGGAACTCGACGGTGCCGGCATTGACATAACCTGCCAACCGGGCCACCTGGACGGCAACCTGCCCCATCTCCCGCCGCAGGCCATCGTCCAGCGCGCGGGAGGGCGCTTCCTCGACCACCTTTTGGTGCCGTCGCTGGACAGAGCCCTCGCGCTCGCCCAGATGGATGACGTTGCCGCAGGCATCGGCCAGGATCTGGAACTCGATGTGGCGCACGCCCTGGACGACCCTCTCCAGGTAGACGGCAGGATCTCCAAAAGCCGCCTCCGCTTCGCGGCGGGCCAGGCACAGCGCGGCGGGCATCTCTTCCCGGCGACGCACGACGCGCATCCCCTTGCCGCCGCCGCCAAAGGCGGCCTTGACGACCACCGGATAGCCGATCTCGTCCGCTGCTCCCGTCAACGCCTCGTCGGTCAGGTTCAGGTCGGTGCCGGCGATAATGGGGCCGCCGGCCTGGGCCATCAACTGGCGGGCAGCGACCTTGTTGCCCAAGAGGGCAACCGTCTCAGGCCGGGGGCCGACGAAAACAAAGCCCGCCTCCTGGCAACGCCGGGCAAAGAGCGGATTCTCGGCCAGGAAACCATAGCCGGGGTGAATCGCGTCCACCCCGGCCTGCCCGGCCACCTGGAGGACCCGATCCATCTGCAGGTAACTGTGTCGCGCCTGCGCCCCGCCAATACAATAAGCCTCGTCGGCCCGGCGCACGTGCAGGGCGCTGCGGTCTACCTCGGAGAACAGCGCCACGCTGCGCACGCCCAGCTCCCGGCAAGCCCGGATCACGCGCACGGCGATCTCGCCCCGGTTGGCTACCAGTACCTTCTTGAACATCGCTCGACCTCCCGCCGAATTGACAGGCCATAGACCTGCCATTCGCTATGCTACAACACCGCAGCGTTCGGGAAGTCACGCGTCTGGATTTGGGGCGGGAATGGGCAGCGTACCGGGACTGAAGGGTAGGAGGGGAGGGATGGACTGATGACCTATCCCCCGCCTCTCCGCTCCCCTGCCAAAAACCGTATTTCAAAAGCTCGCATCGGCCGGCATGCCCGGCTTGAGAAGGCCCTCTGGGTTGGACAGGCGCACCTCGACGGCGTAAAAGGTGTTCAGGCGCTCTTCCTTGGTAGCGACGTTGCGCGGCGTGAACTCGGGCTCGTCGCCGATGCGCGTCACCTGGCCGGCAAGGGTCTTGTTCGGGAAACTATCCACCGTCACCTGGACCGGCTGGCCCAGCCGCACCTGGCCGATCCAGCTCTCGGGCACGTAAACGCTCAGCGTCACCTGGTCGAGGTCGGCCACGGTCAGGATCGTCGCTGCCGGAGCGGCGATCTCACCGGCGCGCAGGGCCTGATCCAGCACCACGCCGTCCACCGGGCTGGTCAACGTAAACCTGGCCACTTGCGCCTGCAGCACGTCGGCCTGAGCCTGGGCCAGGCGCACGGTCGCCTCAGCGACAGCGATCTCTTCCGCCGTGGGGCCAGCCACCAGGTCATCCAACCGGGCCTGGGCCACAGCCACCCCCTTCTCAGCCAGCCAGTATTGTCCCTCGGCGGCGTGGGCCTGGGCGATGAGGCCCAGCGGTTGGTTGCGGATGAGCCACAGCCAGTTGAGCATCGTCTGGGCCGTCTTCTCGTCAGCCCGGGCGGCAGCCAGCGCCTCCTCGGCCGCCCGCACCTGCCCGTCGGCGACCTGGCGCTCGAGCGAGCCTTCCGGCCTCTGATCGCGCCACAGCCGCTCGCGGGCCAGCTCCGCCTCGGCCAACTCGACGCCCTGCGCCGCCAGTTCCACGTCCGTCCGCGCCTTGGCAATCTGGGCATCCAGTTCTTGCGGGTTACCCAGCGCAGCCTGGGCGTTCTCCCAGGCTGCGAGCGCGCCGTCACGTCCCGCCCCGGCCAGGGCCAACGCCGCCTGGGCAGCGGCGATTTCTTCGACGCGCGGCCCGGCCCTGACGACCGCCAGGTCGGCCTGGGCCGCGGCTACGGCTGCCTCTGCCTCGGCCAACCTAGCCAGCAACGGCGTGCTGTCCAGGACGACGAGCAGATCGCCCGCCTGCACCTGCGCGCCTGCCCTGGCCCGTACTTTGACGATCCGCCCGCCCAACTCGCTGGCCAGGCGCACCTCGTCGGCGCGGATCGTCCCCGACGCCGTCAACGCTCCCTCCTCGTCAGCGCCACCCGGCACCGCCCGGCACCCACCAACCAGCATCCCGGCTATCACCATCAGCCACAAATACTGCCTGATCTTCATGCTCTCTCCACCTGTTGCCCTTTGTCATCCGCCATCTATCCTTCGTCCTTTGTCGTCCGTCACTCTCCGAACACCGCATCGGCCGGCATCCCCGGCTTGAGCGCGCCGTCGTCATTGCGGATCTGAATCTCGACGGCAAAGACCAGGTTGACCCGTTCCTCCTTGGTGGCGACATTGCGCGGCGTGAACTCGGCCCGATCGGCAACGTGGGTCACCTGGCCATTGAAAACCCGGCCAGAGAAACTGTCCACCCTCACCTGCACGCGCCCGCCCAATCGCACCTGACCGACGCGTGTCTCTGGCACGTACACCGCCAATCTGACCTCATCGAGATCAGAGACGGTGAGCAACGCCGCCCCTGGCGCGGCCACCTCTCCCGGGTGGGCGGCGACACTCACGACCGTGCCATCCATCGGTGACGTCACCGCCATCGTCGCTCGCTGCGTGATCAGCGAATCGAGCGCTGCCTGGGCCTGAGCGACCCGCGCCGCCAGGGCGGCGATCTGCTCCTCCGTAGCGCCCGCCTTGAGGCCATCTACCTGCGCCTGGGCAGCGGCGATCTGGGCCTCGGCCTGGGCCAGCGCAGCCAGTGCCTCGTCGGCCTTGGCCTCCAGGCTCTGTGGATGGGCCTTCTGTGCGTAGAGGTGGGCCAGCGAAGCTTTGATGCCCTCCTGGCGGGCCACGGCGGCGTTGACGCCCACCCACGCCTGCCACCACTGGTTCGGCGCCAGGTGAAGTTCCAACGGAACGTGCACGTTGACCCACCGGTAAAGCTCATAAGTTCCGCCATGCAGATGCAATTCCAGGTTGCCGAAAGTATAGACCCCGTCAACCAGCGATTCCAGGCCGTCCCTGATTTCAGGCGGTAACAGATCCGGGAGATCGACTCTGGGGCCACTGGCGATAAGAACCCTGCGACTGCCAGCGATGTCACGCACGTCCTCGAACTTGTCCTTGGCTACCTCAACAGCGTCTTTGACCGCTACTGCCTGCGCCACCTGGTGTTTCGCCGCCTCGGCCTGGGCCTGGGCCACGGCGATCTGCAGGCGCACCTCCTGCGGGTTTTCCACCAGGGCCAGCGTGTCGCTCACCGCCTGCATCGCCGCCAGGCGGGCCGCTTCGGCCTGGGCCAACTGCGCCTCGGCGGCGGCTATCTGGCCCGGACGCGCACCGGCCTCTGCCTGGGCCAGCCCCGCCTCAGCCAGGGCCATGGCTGCCTGGGCGGCTTCGATCTGGACGTCGAGCAAGGCCGTGTCCAACTGAACGAGCACCTCGCCAGCGACCACCTTGTCTCCCTCCTTGACCGGGATGGCCGCAATGGTGCCACCCCATTCGCTGGCCACCAGCACCTCCTCGGCCTGGATGATGCCCGAAGCCTCCAGCACTTCACCCCGGGCCGGTTGCGCCGGCGAGGCCAGCCAACTGACGCGCGGTGCCAAAGCACAGGCCAGGAGGACGACGGCCAGCGCCAGGGCAGACAGCAGCAGCCTTCTGTGATTCGTGATCCGTGATCCGTGATCCGTGATCGGTGATGCGTGATGTGTGACGCGTGGCCGGTCGGCAGTCATCGGTCGGCAGTTGTCGTTCGTCGTCCGTCGTTCGCCGTTCGCCGTTCGTCGTCCGTCATTTTTCGTTCGTCCTCCGCCGTCCGTCGCCCATCGCTCGCCCCCCGTCGTTCGTCGTCCGTCCTCTGTCCTCCGTCCTCCGCCATCCGCCATCCGCCGCAACTGCGCACCGCGCTCATGCCAGAACGCCCGCCGCGCAGCTTCCTCGGCCGGATCCAGGCGCGACGCCCGCTCCAGGCATTCCCGCCGTTGGGCCTCGTCGTCCAGGCAGCGGCTCAACCACAGCCACGCCGTCGCATCTTGCGGGTCGTCACTGACCGCTCGGGCGATGGACCGCCGGGCCTCCTCCCGCCGCCCCGCCTTCAACGCAGCAACACCTCGTTCCAATTCGCCATTCCCCATTCGCATCTCCCTCTCCCCTTCCCCGTGGCTCTGCTCAGGTCAGGTCCTTCACCGACGATATGAAGACGTCCTCCAGCGTCGGTGCGATCCACTCGATCGCCTTCACCGCGACGCCCTCCCTGGCCAACAGGTCGGCGACCGGCCCTTTGAAAGCCTCGGCGTCGGGCACGACGGCGTGGATCTGCGCTCCATAGAGGGCCACCTCGTCGAGCGGAAGCCGCCCGCTCGCCCTGGCGGCCTGCAGGACGCGCATGGCTGCCTCGCTGGGGCTGCAGTCAATCTCTAGCACGTGGCCGCGCATCTGCGTCTGCTTGAGGCGACCCGGCGTGTCGAGGGCCACCAGGCGCCCCTGGCTGATGAAACCGACCCGCTGGCACAGCTCGGCCTCGTCCATGTAATGCGTCGTCACCATGACTGTCACGCCCCGCTTGGCCATGGCGTAAATGAGTTCCCAGAACTCACGGCGGCTGACCGGGTCCACGCCGGCCGTCGGTTCGTCCAAAAAGACGACCTGCGGGTTGTGAACGATGGCACAGCCCAGGGCCAGCCGCTGTTTCCAACCACCGGACAGGTTGGCGGTGAGCGCGCGCTCGCGCCCTTGCAGGCCAGCCATCTCGATGATCTCGGCCCGCCGTTGGCGCAGTTCGCGACGGCTGAGGCCATAGGCCTGGCCGTAGAAGCGGATGTTCTCCGCTGCCGTGAGATCGTTGTACAGCGTGAACAACTGCGACATATAGCCGACGTGGGCCTGCATCGCTTTGGCCTGCGTCGCCGGGTCGTAGCCCAGCACCCGCGCCTGGCCTGCCGTCGGCTTGAGCAGGCCCAGCAACATGCGGATCGTCGTCGTCTTGCCCGCGCCATTGGGCCCCAGCCAGCCATAGACCTCGCCCCGCTCCAGGCTAAAGGTGACCCCATCCACGGCGGTAAAGTCGCCGAAGCGCTTGGTCAGCTTTTCTACGACGACGGCTGGCTCGTCCATTCATCCTCCCGCAGCCTGCGCACCAGCGAGATAAATGCCTCCTCCATGCGCACCTCGATCTCGCGCATCCCCTGGCAGGCGATCCCCTGGGTTGCCAGGGCAGCCTCGATCTCCCCTTGACGCCTGGCCGCGTCGTCCACAAAGACGTGGAGCATCAGTCCGTAGGTCTGCAGTTCGAGTATCCCCTCCAGTCCAAAACGATCGAGGTTTTGGAAAACCTCAAGCGTCCGCTCATAGTCCGATGGCGTGAACTCCAGCAGATGGCCCGGCACGGTCTTTTTGACTGCCCCTGGCGTGTCGCAGGCGATGAGCCGACCCCGGTACATCAAACCGACCCGATTGCAGCGCTCGGCCTCGTCCATGTAGGGCGTGCAGACAAAGATGGTCAACCCTTTCTCAGCGCGCAGGTTGCCCAACAGGTTCCAGAATTCTCGGCGGCTGACCGGATCCACGCCTAGCGTCGGCTCGTCCAGCATCACCACCTGAGGTTTGTGGATCAGGCTGCACGCCAGGGCCAGCTTTTTCTTCATGCCCCCCGAGAGCTGGCGGGCCAGCCGGCTGGTGAAGCGGCTCAAGCCAGCGAATTCGAGCAACTCGGCGATGCGCCGCCGCCGATCGCCCCGGCTGACGCCATGGACGTCGGCAAAGAAGCGCATATTCTCCATCACCGTCATGTCGCCAGGCAGAGCAAACTGCTGGGCGATGTAGCCGACGCGCTCGCGGATGGCAAAAGTGTGGCGCATCGAGTCGTAGCCCAGGATGCTGCTCTGGCCGGCGCTGCGGGAAAGCAGGCCCAGGATGACGCGGGTCGTCGTCGTCTTGCCCGCTCCATCCGGCCCGATGAGGCCAAAGGTCTCGCCGCCCCGCACCTGCAGGTCCAGGCCGTCTACCGCCGTCACCTTGCCGTGCCGCGTGCGAAATTGCTTGACCAGGCCCTGCGCCGCGATGGTCACCTCGCTGGCCACCGGCCTACCTCAAAACCCTGCCAAGGGAGCGTCTGTGTGACATAATTATCATATCTATCAACAATATAGCTCCTCAACAGCAAACCATGTCTCACCCAAAAGGATTCAGTCTAATCGCTTCCTGAACGTCGCCGCTGCCACCACCATGACCACGCCCCCGTAGACGATCAAGGCCACCACGTCGCTCCAGATCAAGGACAGCCCCACGCCCTTGGTAAAGATGCCGCGCACGATGCGCACAAAGTAGGTCAGCGGGATAAAATTGCCGATGGCCCGGATGATCGGCGGCATTGGCGCCCGCGGATAGAGAAAGCCGGTCAGCAGCATGCTCAGCAGCATGAGCAACGTCGTGATCTGCTGGGCCTGCTTTTGCGTCTGGGCCATCGTCGAGACCAGCAGGCCCATGCCCAGGCCGGAGACGAGAAACAGCAGGGACAGCCAGGCAAAGAGCCACGGGTCGCCCTGAAATGGCACGCCGAACCAGAATATCCCCAACAAGGTCACGCTGAGCATGTCAAAGGCGGTGACAAAGACGTTGGGCACCATCTTGCCCACCATGAGCTCGATGGGGCGGACGGGCGTGATGAGCAATTGCTCTATCGTCCCCAGCTCGCGCTCGCGCACCACGGCCATGGCCGTCAGGTTGACAGCCAGCAACTGCAACAGCATGCCCGCCATGGCCGGCACGATAAAGACCATGTCGTCCAGGTTCGAGTTGTAGAGGATCTGGACAGACGAGGTGATGGGTAGCCTGCCCAGCCTCCCCCCCACCTGGCCCACCTTTTCGACCATCAATTTCATCGCCCGATCCTGCGCGATCGCCGTCGCCGCGCCGTAACCTGACTGGACGGTGAACGAATCGGAGCCGTCGAGCAGGATCAGCGCCTGGGCACGGCCACGCTCGACCTGCGTCGCAAAGTCGGGCGGGATCACGACGCCAGCCCTTACCCGCCCCTCGTCAACCGCCCGGATGACCGCCGCCTCGTCCTCCACGTAGGTGACGGCGTCGAAATAGCCCGAGGCCTCTAGGGCGTCGATCAATGCCCGGCTTTGGGCGTCCAGGCTCATATCGGCCACGGCGGTGGGGATGTGGTCAACCGTCAAGTCTACGGCGTAGCCAAAGAGAAACAACTCGAGGAAAGGAATGATCAGCACGATGCCCAGCGTAGTGCGGTCGCGCACGAGCTGGGTTAACTCTTTGCGGACGATAGCGCCAAAGCGCTTGAGCCGTTTGCGCATAACGGTTCCCTCAGACCCGACAGGTTTTCTGAAACCTGTCGGGTCTCAGTCCAACCCCTCTTTGAAGGCACGGGCGGCGAAAACCATGATGACGACGACGTAAACGAACAGCGCCCCAACCTGCTCCCACATGAACTCGATACCCACTCCCTTGGTGATGATGCCCCGCGAGATGGGGATAAAGTAGGTCAGCGGGAACAGCCAGCCTACGACGCGGATCGCGGGCGGCATGGCGTAGCGCGGAAAGACAAAGCCACCCAGCACGATCCCCACCAGCGTAAACATGCCGATCAACTGCTGGGCCTGCTTCTGATTCTGAGACACCGTCGAGATCAGCAATCCCAGCCCCAGCCCCGAAAAGACGTACAGGAAAGCCAGCCACAGGAAAAGCCAGAAATTGCCTTGAAAAGGCACGCCAAATCCAAAGACCCCCAGCCCAAGGATGGTCAGCAGGTTGACCAGGGCGATGACGATGTTGGGCACCACCTTGCCCAGCATGAGCTCACCCGGCCGGATAGGCGTGACCAGGATCTGCTCGATGGTGCCCACCTCGCGCTCGCGTACCACGGCCGCCGCCGTCAAGGTGATGCTCTGCACCTGCAACAGCATGGCCAGCATGCCCGGCACGAGGAACCAGAGGTCGTCCAGGTTGGGGTTGTAGAGGATGCGGATGCGCGCGTCGAGAGGCAGCAAGCTGCGCATTCCAGCGGCCTGCCCTGAGCCCTGTCGAAGGGCCTGCCCCGACCGTGCCATCCTGGCCATCAGCAGCTCAGTCGCGTGGGCCTGGGCGATAGAGTTGGCCGCGTTGTAGGCCGACTGGGAAGTGAACAGGTCTGAACCGTCCACCACGAGCAGCACCTGGGCCTGGCCACGCTCGACGCGGGCGGCAAAGCGCGGCGGGATGACGACGGCCGCCTGAGCACGCCCTTCGTCAACCGCCCGCACCGCCTCAGCCTGGCCGGGCACGTAGGCGACGACGTCGAAATAGCCCGAGGTCGTCATGGCCTCTACGTAGTCGCGGCTGGCCGCATCGAGGCTCTGGTCGGCCACGACCGTGGGGACGTGGTCCACGTTCATGCGGATGGCATAGCCATAGAGGAACAACTGGATCAGGGGCAAGGCCAACTGGATCGCCAGTGTGCGCCGGTCCCGCAATGTCTGTATGAACTCCTTCTGAATCACCGCCCAAATACGCCGCCCCATCCTCAATCCCCAATCCGCACCCCATCCAGCAACAGGTCAGTGACCGTCTCAGCCAGCGCCCGCCGCTCCTCCGGCGTCGGCAGGGGCGCTATGCCCCGGATGAGGGGCAATACCAGGCCCAGGTACAGGCCTATCATCGCCCGCGCGCCGAGGGCCGGGTCAAAAGGCCGGAAGGCGCCAACAGCGATGCGCTCGGCGATGTACTCCCGCAACCGCTCTTCGATGCGAGCCAGCCGGGCCGTAAAGTATTGCTCTAACAGGTCGTCGTCCACCCACGCCTCGCTGAGAAGCGCGCGCAGAAAGGGGATCTGCCGCTCGGTGAAGCTCAAGGCGGCCTCAAACAGCGCCACCGCCGCCGTCCGGTCGTCGTGGCCCGAGACGGCGATCATGGCTTTGTCCAGGGGCGTCTCCATCTCCTGGGCCATGGCCAGCAGCATCTCGCGCTTGCCGCCGAAATAATTGTACAGCGTCCCCTCGGCCACGTCGGCCTCGTCGGCAATCTCGCGCGTCGTCGCCTTGGCAAAGCCTTTGCTGGCGAACACCCGCGCCGCCGCGGCCAGGATCTCGCGTCGCCGCCGGGCGATGCGCCGCTGGCGGCGACCTTCTCTCCTCGCCCGGCCCGTGCCCGTCTTTCCTCTCCCCTCGGCCATAGCGCCTCCTTGACAAGTGCCCACTCATTAGATGAGCAATCGCTCATTTTCTGAGTGAATTATACAGAAATCGAGATTGCTGTCAAAAGCCAGTGTTCCGCCGCAAAAAGGTGCCTGGCACTTGGGCAATGATCTGACCAAGCCTTTGCATCAAGAACATACTTCTGAGCATATTAAAAAGCGCCAGGCACCTGTCGCTCTGCCAGGCGGAAACATCCCAACAAGAAAGGGCAGGCTTTGAAAGAGCCTGCCCTTGACTGCCTCAGCCTTCAAGACTCACTCGGACAGCACTGGGGATCGCGCAACCCCATCGCCAGCATAGCCCAGGCGGTGCGCCATCGCCGCCTGCTGCCCAGATCAGAGTAAGTCATTCCCCTTCATTGGAGATCTCTTGCTCCGTCATCAATTGTTATTGAGGAACTACACTAATTCCAAAAAGTGCTCGACATCCAGCCGGGCTTGCTTCAAAATGTGAGATAGTGTGGAGCGCTTGACCGGCCGATGCGCCGGGACGGTCAGCTTGAGCACTTCGTCACCCAGCCGCTTTTGCAGCCTGATGTGACTGCCGCGCTGCCGGACAACTGTCCAGCCATCTCTTTGTAGTGCACGGATGATCCTGGTGTACGGCAGGCTCGGAACCTTGCTCACAACACCAACTCCCGCACCAACACATCCTCTTCAAGAACGATCCAATCATCCTCGACCGGCTCGAGGTAAAGCTCTATAGCCTCCCGGATGTTTGCCAGAGCCTCGTCTATGGTATCGCCCTCACTGATGCAACCAGGCAGCGAAGGAACATAGACAGTGTAGCCACCTTCATCACTCAGTTCCAATATAACCTTTAGCTTCATCCCTCACCTTCCTTCCCTACCGGATCCCCGAACGGCTCGACCGAGCCCGCCAAAGTCTCGTCCGGGGCCGGCCGCGACAAGTTGCAAACTCCCGACCAAGGCTATTCTCAGATTAGTCGCCATTATAGCTGATTTTGGCCTGAATGTCTACTGCATTCGACGAATTCTTCCTCCTCGTGGTATAATAATCTCATCACGCGCCCCTGCACTTTTGCCATCCTGCGCCACCTGACGACGCCTGCCGCTGGCCCCTCTGTCTGTCGGGCCGCCTCACCACGAGACGATAATGGGAAGTGTCAAGGGCCGAGTGAAAACAGGATCCGACCGTCGAGCATCAAGACACATCGAGGAGGTTTGTCACACATGGACGCCTTGGAAGCGATTCGCAAGCGAAGAAGCGTGCGCCAGTATACGGGGGAGCCGATCCCCCGTCACGACCTGGAGACGATCGTGGACGCCGGCCGGCTGGCCGCATCGGGCTACAACGCCCAGCCCTGGGATTTCATCGTCGTCACCGAGCGGGAGACGATCGAGCAGCTCAAGGTGGTGGCCCAGTGGATGGAGAGAGCGGGCGCGATCGTCGCCGTCGTGCTCGATCCATCGGCGCGGTTCTGGCTGGAGGACGGCTCGGCAGCAGTGGAGAACATGCTCATCGCCAGCACCGCCCTCGGCTACGGCTCCTGCTGGCTGGAGGGCAACACCCTGCCTCTGGAGGAGGACTTTAAGGCCCTGCTCGATGTCCCGCAGGAAAAGCGGCTGCTGACGCTCGTCCCCATCGGCGTCCCCGTCGAATGGCCGACCAAGGAAAAGAAACCCCTGGCCGAGGTCATCCACTGGGAGAGATATGGATCGTAGGGCAGGTAGGCGGCGGCTTATACAGAATACCCGTCTGGGACTTGACCGCCCGTATCCCCAGAGCCCACCAAGACAAATCAAGAAAGCCGCCTACCTGCCGCTCCTATTCGAATCACCAAACGGCAGGTAGGCCGCTCCTGCGTCTGGCACCGCAGGACCTGGTGCTCACGGTGGCCTGATGGCACGAGACTACTCTATGCCAACCCGCGGCCAACCTGCCCTACGACGATTAAGCTCCCCACATCACAAAACTACCCCACCTTGACACAGGGGTTGTTCCGGTTGTATAATCAACGTCGTAAACGCTCTTTCGGCCCCCACTGTGTCGCACATTGCCCCCTGCATCGCCTCGCGTCAAACCCATGGGCTACGACTCCGCTGTAAACGGCAGGCGCTAAACAAGCCTGCAGAAGGAGGATCATATGCACGTGCAAATCCAGCGTTCAATCTATTATCGCCTGGCCTGCGTCGCTTGTACCCTGCTGCTGATGGGCGGGCTCTGGCCGGGTGTAGCCCCCGCGCTGGCGCAGGGCGACGACGAAACGGTTGAAGGCGATGTCCTGTTCCTCTTTGACACGACGACGGGCATGGCCGACTTTTTGGTCGCCGCCCACGAGGCGGCCGCGGAAGTCCTGGACGCCCTGGCCGATAAGTGCAACCCCGGCTTTGCCGTCGCCCAGTACCGCGACTGGCCCCCACAGGACAACCTGCCCTGGCACCTGGTGCAAAGTGTGACGCTGGATCGGGAGGCAGCGGCGAAGGCGGTCAACCTCCTGTTTCCCGACGGCGGTGGCGACCGGCCCGACTCGGTCGGCTGGGCCTTGCACAGTGCCCTGGGCATCAACTGGCACGCCGACGCGGTCAAAGTGATCGTCCTCGTCGGCGGGGCGCCGCCGCAGGACCCCGATCCTGGCGCCGACGGGGCCTACGGCACGGCCGACGACCTGCTCTTTGCTGACGTCGTCTCCGAGCTGGTCGCCGCCGACGTGCAGGTCATCGGCCTGTACACCGACGATTCGCCCGACACGGTCGCCTATTGGGATGGGGTGACGGAGGCGACGACGGGCAAGAGGGCGATCCGTCTCCGCTTTCCCGGCGAGCTGTCCCCCCTGCTGCGGGACACGGTCTGCCAGGCCATCGTCGAAGCCAAGATCGAACCGCCGCCATTGGGGCCTGACGGCAGCCTGCGCGGGGCAGTCTTTGACGATGCCAACCGCAACGGCAGGTGGGACGCGGACGAGGCCGCCCTACCAGGCATCCCGGTGACCGTCTATTCGCCCAGTTGGGAGAGCAGCGGCTACACTGGCGACGATGGCACGTACGGCGTCGTCGCCCTGGCCGCCAGTTGGTGGGGCGTGCGCATCGCCGTGCCCGATGGCTGGCAAGCCACGACGCCGACAGACCGCTGGGGCTACCTGATCACCGACCAGGGGACGGTGTATTTTGGCGTTAATTTCGGGCTGGCGAGAGGCGAAGCAGTAGTAGACGAAGAGGCAGCAGGCGAGGAGCCAGGGGACGAGGAAGGGGCAGCCGAGGAGGCCCCCTTTATCCTGCCGATCACCGGCGGCGCTATACCGACCTGGCCCGCGTGGCTGATTGCATTAGGGATGGCGCTGGTCAGCGCGGGCGTGCTTCTGAGGCGCAGGCTGCGCTGACCTGATCAGGTGCCACGCACTTTCCCAAGTGCGTGGCACCTCGTTGCACCTCAGGTTGCAGCCGCCTGCCAGGCAGCCTGGATCTCGTCCAGCGCCTGCTGGTAGAGGGAAGGGTTCTCGCGAAAGAGGCCCAAAAAGCTGCCGCTGACGTCGCCGTCGGTGTAGAGGTAGGTCAGCGCGCCGAGATAGGTGCACCAGTTGACGTAGGCTCCCTTGAGGACGCCCGCCGGATCGTAGAGGCAGAAAGGATGCTCGTCGCTGGCGATGATGAAATAGCCCGGCAGGTCGAACCAGGTCGCGCCGTACATCAGGCCCATGACCTCGTCGTCGGTCGCCTCGGGGCTCAGGTGGGCCGCGGGGTCAAAGGGGATCGCTTCCAACAGTGAGGTGCGGCAGGCCAGCCCCCATCGCCGCACGGCGTGGATGCAACCTGCCTGCCCCATCGTCACCGGCAACGAGACACGGCTGAAGCCCAGCGGCAATTGTACTTTCACTTGACGGCGGGTCAGTCCGCCGCTCTCGATCACGTCCCAGTAATAGGCCTGCCAGTCCTCGGTGGGATAGCGACCGGGAAAGTTGTTGACGGCCACCGCCTCAGGCAGCGCCTGGCTGCGACGATAGATGTTGCCGAGCATCAGGTTGCCTCCAATCGATCCGTCCCCAAACCTGAGGGGGCTGTTGCGGCTCTTGCGGAAATGAGGGCCTCCAGCCCTCCCTCCTCCACCCACTCACCAAACACCTCCAGCGTAGGAAAAACGCGACGCGAGAGGAAACGAACGAACCAGTTCGTCCCCATGGGCGAGATGCTGACCACCGGTGTGCCAGCGTCATAAGCACGCACCATTTCCATGGCCGTGCCCATGCTGGCCTCCGGCAGGTAGGCGATGACGACATCTGCCCCGGCTGCCGCTTCCATCAGGCCGAAAAACACCTGGCGGGCGTGCTCATCGTCGTAGGCAGGACTGTCGGGAAACAGCGCTTGCGGGTCTACGATCTCAGCGGCAGGGTGTTGTGCCCTCACGGCTCGTGTGATGGCTCGCCGATAGCCCTGGTCCTCGATGGCCTTATCCTGCCTCGATCCTTGCATCACCCCGCTAATAAACACGCGCACGCTCTCTCTCCTCTCCACCTTCTCAGCAATGAGCCCCATTCTACCACCGATCGGGCCAAAACTCAACTTGGCAAGCTGTCCTGTCGCATGTATAATACCGCCGGGGGTGAAGACTGTCACACAAAGACGAGGAGTCAAAGAAGATGAGGCCCATCTGTACGTTTACCGTCGTCCCGTCCCTGCCAGCGGAGTTGGGTTGCCTGCGTGAACTGGCCTACAACCTGCGCTGGTCGTGGGATCACGAGACGATCAACCTTTTTCGCCGACTGGATCGATCGCTGTGGGAAGAATCGAATCACAACCCGGTGCTCATGCTGGGCACCATCCGGCAGAGCCAGTTGCAGGCGGCAGCAGCCGATCGTGGCTTTCTGGCCCACCTAGAGCGCGCCTGCGAGGGCCATAAGCGCTATCTGGGACAAACAACCTGGTATGACCGCTGTGTCACCGAACAGCCTGGAAGGCGCTGCATCGCCTATTTCTCGGCCGAGTTTGCCATCGCCGAGTGCATCCCTGTCTATTCGGGGGGGCTGGGCATCCTGGCCGGCGATCACCTGAAATCGGCCAGCGACCTGGGCCTGCCCATGGTTGGCGTGGGGTTGCTGTACCAGGAAGGATACTTTAAGCAGTACCTCAGCTCTGACGGCTGGCAGCAAGAGTCCTATCCTATCAACGACCTGTACAACATGCCCTTGCAACTGCGCAGGGACGAGGACGGCCACCCGCTAATCATCGCCGTCGAGTTTCCGGGGCGGCAGGTCAAGGCACAGGTGTGGCAGGCAGACGTTGGTCGCGTGCCTCTTTTCCTGCTCGATACCAACATCTCAGAGAACAGCCGCGAGGACCAGGACATCACCGACGAACTGTACGGCGGCGACCTGGAGATGCGCATCAAGCAGGAGATCATCCTGGGCATCGGCGGAATCCGCATGCTGGAGGCCATCGGTCTCTGCCCGACCGTCTGTCACATGAACGAGGGACACTCGGCCTTCCTGGCCATCGAGCGGATCTGCATGATGATGGAAAAGCACGGCCTGACCTTCGCCCAGGCTCGCGAGGCTGCCAGCGCTGGCAACGTCTTTACCACGCATACGCCCGTGCCGGCCGGCATAGATATCTTTGCGCCGCACCTGATAGACAGGTATTTCGGCCATTACTACGAGAGGCTGGGCATCTCGCGCCAGGAGTTTTTGGCCCTGGGCCGACACAACCCCTACGACGAAGGGGAGGGATTCAACATGGCCATCCTGGCCCTGCGCCTGGCTAACTATGCCAACGGCGTGAGCCGGCTGCACGGGCAGGTGGCCAGGAACATGTGGCAGAGTCTGTGGCCGGGGGTGCCCGAGGACGAGATCCCGATTGACCATATCACCAACGGCGTGCACGTCGCCTCGTGGGTGTCGCGCGACCTGGCCGAGTTGTATGACCGCTACCTGGGGCCAAGCTGGCGCGACGATCCAGCCGACCAGACGGTGTGGGAGGGCGTCAAGGATATCCCTGACGGGGAGTTGTGGCGCACGCACGAGCGGCGACGAGAGCGCCTGGTGGCTGTGGCACGCCGAAAGCTGGTCAAGCAACTAGAACACCGGGGTGCGCCGCCAACCGAGATCGCTCAGGCCATCGAAGTGCTGGACCCGAAAGCTTTGACCATCGGTTTTGCCCGGCGCTTTGCCAGCTACAAGCGGGCCACACTGCTCTTTCACGACCCGAACCGGCTGGCCAAGATCGTCAACAACCCGGAGCGGCCGGTACAGCTCCTCTTTGCCGGCAAGGCACACCCGCGCGACGCAGCGGGCAAAGAACTGATCCGGCAGATCGTTCACATGGCCCGTCGAGAGGAATTTCGCCAGCGGATCGTCTTTCTGGAAGACTATGACATGAATCTGGCCCGCTACCTGTTGCAGGGGGTAGATGTGTGGCTCAACAACCCGCGCCGCCCGCGGGAGGCCAGCGGCACAAGCGGCATGAAGGCCACGGCCAACGGCGCGATCAACCTGAGCATCCTGGACGGCTGGTGGGACGAGGCATATGCACCCGAGATCGGATGGGCCATCGGGCGCGGCGAGGTATACGATGACCACGGATTTCAAGACGCGGTGGAATCGAGGGCATTGTACGATCTATTGGAAAAAGAGGCGGTGCCACTGTTCTACGATCAGGGGACTGGCGGCCTGCCCCGGAAATGGATCGCGCGCATGAAGGCCTCTATGGCTGCCATCTGCCCCAACTATAATACCAACCGCATGGTCCAGCAATACGTGGAAGAAGCTTACAGCCCGGCCACGGAACGTACCCACCGGCTGGCCAAGGACGACATGTCCGGCGCCAAGGCGCTGGCGGCATGGAAAGAACATCTGCGCCAGCACTGGTGCCAGATTCAGGTGATCCGGGTAGAGGACAGCTCGCCAGCCGAGCTGAAGGTGGGGGACTCGTTGCGCGTACAGGCCGAGATCGCGCTGGGCGAGCTAAAACCGGCCGACGTGCGGGTGGAATTCTACCACGGGCGGATCGACCGGCAGGGCCAGATCATCCACGGCCGAGCGATCCCGATGACCCAGGCCGAACTAAACGGCAACGGGAGCTATACCTTCTCTGGGATCGTGCCCTGCGAGAGGAGCGGCCAATATGGCTTTGCCATCCGCGTTCTTCCCCGCCATCCGGACCTGAGCAACGCCTTCGAGATGCACCTGATCCACTGGGTATGAGAGAGGCACGGCAGGTGCCTTGAACACGAGCTAGGAACAGCGGCCGATCTCCTCAATTGAGATTGGCCGCTGTGTCGCATCCCGCCAGAGGAGATTAGCCGAAGCGCAAATTATCCTCGGCCCGGCGCCTCATTTTCCCCTCCAACTCGTCGGCCGAGTCGGCGCGGACCACATCCAATCGAGCCTCCGGGTTGAGAAGGCGCAGGGAATCCAGGACGTCGTCGGTGGGATTGATGCAGGTAATAGTATGGCCCAAGGTGCCATGCACTTTGGCCGCATCGTCCAGGCTCTCGCCCCGGGTGACGCGAAAGGCGCGAAAGTAATGCCGGCAGGCCTCGAACCAAGTCCAGGGCGTCCCCGCTGGAAAGAGCACGTAATGGCTCTGATAGTGCACGACGGGCAGGACACCGATCTCCACCTCGGCCGGTGACGTGGCAAAGCCCTTGAAGGATTCGTATGAATCTTTGCGGGCATTGTCCTTATCCAAAAGGCCGAAAGGAGACACCATGCCGTCAGACCAGCAGAACCAGAAAACGTGGGGCACGATCTGGGCCAGGTCCTCGTTGAGGGCCTCAAAGGCCCGGCGCGGAAAGTCATCCTGCACCTCGACGTCGTCGGTGCCGAGTTCGGTGATCCAGATCGGCTTGCCGACGACGGTGTGATACTGCCGCATCAGATCGCCGAGGGTGCCAAAGCCCCAGTCGGGACGGGGCCAGTTTGCCGTCGGGCGACGGCCGTAGGGATGGACGCCGACCACGTCGGCGTGCAGGACGCCAGCCGTAGAGGCTCTCACCTGTTCGACGTAGGACGGTTGCCCGGCCGCCAGCCCGCCGACGGCGACGATGGCCGAAGAGACTTCCTTGATAGCTGTAAAGGCTGATTTTAGCATCGGGCCAAAGATCCCGGCCCGCACGCGGGGATCGTACTGGGGCGAGGGATCAAGATGGTCGGGCTCGTTCCAGATCTGGTATGCCCGCACCTGTTGGCGATAATGGTCGGCGATCTGACGGCAGCGGGTGGCAAAGCTTTGGATATAAGCCTCCCACGTCGCTGCGCTGGCCTCGTGCGCTGGTTTGCCGGGACAGGTCTCGTTGTTCAGGATCATCAGGATCCTGATGCCAGCCGCATTCAGGTCGCGCACGACGTCGTCGTAGGTGTCAAAGGCGGAGGGTTGAGGGCCGCTGCCTTCGTCCTTGAAGGTAAAGCGCACCCAGGTCGCACCCAGATCTTGGATCTCTTGGGCAGAGGGAATGCCCTGAGGGTTGGCGGGGTCAATGTTGACGCCGCAATGGATCTGCCTGGTCATAGCGCACACTCCTTTACACTAGAGCTGGAGTATAGAGCTAGAGTGTGGAGGTAAGGTATCGAGTTTGAGTGTGGTTTGGTAGGATACCCATCTATGATCGCTCTATACGTGTGATTTTAGAGCGACGATGGAAGCGAGATCGACGAATCAGCAAAGAGATGTGATAGCACTTGATCGCTGTGTTCAGTGCCTCAGTGATTCAAGGTGTGGGGTAGTGGATCAATTTACCACAGTGTGACCGGTTTGTCAAGTAGTGACGACAGGGACGCGCTCGAGCGGCCTACCTGCTGCCGCCACTACGACCGAGGAGGACCACATGATCTCCCTTTGGGATCTCATTCGCAACACCTGGCGCACCCTGACCAACCCGCTGCGCCGACTGCGGCGCCAGGGGATGGACTATGTGCGGCTGCCGTTGCAAGGGAGCTTTCCGCAGCGACGAACGCGGGAGCGGCTGCCCCTGCCCTGGTCGCTGCTGCCCTGGGCAGCGGCCGAGATGAGCCTGGAGACGCTCAACCAGCGTCTGGAGCGGCTGGCCGCTGACCCGCGCGTCCGTGGCGTCGTCCTGACGCTCGACGGGCTGACTGCTGGGCCTGCGACGTTGCGCAGCCTGCGCCAGGCGGTGCTGCGCTTTCGCCAGAGCGGCAAGCGGGCCGTGGCCTATCTGACCAACGTCACCACCTGGCAGCTTTACCTGGCCTCGGCAGCCGACGAGATCCTGATGCCAGAGAGCGCGATCTTTGCCGCAGCCGGCCTGCGGGCCGAGTCCACCTTTTTGAAAGACACGCTGGCCCTGTTCGGTGTCGAGGCCGACATCGAGGCCCTGGGCGAGTACAAAGTCTCGCCGGATGCCCTGCGGCGTTCGAGGATGAGCGACGCCCACCGCGAGATGCTGAACGCGATCCTGGACGACTTTTACGCCGAGGTGGTGTCGGCCGTCGCCGAGGGGCGCGGCCTGGTCGAAGGGGCCATCCGCCAGGCGATGGACGGCGCCCCGCTGACGGCGCGCGAGGCGGTCCGACGAAACCTGGCCGACTGCCTGACCTACGAAGACGAACTGGGCCCCTACCTGGGCACGCCCGACCGCCCGGCAGCCATTGTCACCTGGTCGGAGGCGCGACGATGGTTGGCGCGGCCCCGCCGCTGGCGGAGGCGACAGGTCATCGGCGTCGTGTCGGTGGAGGGGACGATCGCGCCCGGCCCGAGCCGCCGCCTGCCCACGCCCCTGCCTCTGCCCTATATGAGCGAGCAAGCCGGGGCCGAAACGGTCATCCAGGCCCTGCGCCAAGTCGAAAGAGACAGGGCTGTCGCGGCTGTCGTCCTGCACGTGGACTCGCCGGGGGGATCGGCCTTGGCTGCGGACCTGATCTGGCGGGAGGTGCTGCGGCTGGGTAAACGCAAACCGGTCGTGGCCTACCTGGGCAATGTCGCTGCCTCCGGGGGCTATTACGTCGCCGCCCCCGCACAGCAGATCGTCGCCCAGCCAACGACATTGACCGGGTCAATTGGCGTCTGGCAGGGCAAGATCGTGACGGCGGGCCTGTACGAAAAGCTAAAGGCCCGCCGCGAGGTGCTGCAGCGGGGGGAGGCGGCTAACCTGTACGGCGACACGGCGCCCTTTTCCGAGGCCGAGCGCCAAAAGATCCTCCGCACGCTGGAGGACAGCTACGCCCGCTTCAAAGCACGGGTGGCGCAAGGGCGGCAGATAGAGATGGACCAGGTCGAGACGATCGCCCGCGGCCGGGTGTGGACGGGGCGCCAAGCGCTGGCCGAGGGGCTGGTGGACGAACTGGGCGATTTTGAGGCGGCGGTCGAAAAAGCCCGCTCGCTGGCCGGACTCGACCCCCAGAGGTACGTGCCGGTCGTTTCGAAGGGGCCGGGCAAGCGTTTTACGCCTCCCCTGCCTTTCGACGCCCCATCGGCCTGGTTCCGGGCGTGGTTGCACGGGCAGGCGCTGGCCTTGCTGCCGTGGCAGATCCGTGTCGAAGGATAAGTCCTTCCGTCTGCCTGAATCACCTTGCCTACCCGCGTCGAGACGCGGGCGAGTGTTGACAACCGCCGTCGGGCGTGGTAAAATAGCGCCCCGTGATATATTACGCAGTATATTTTAACAGCCGCCAAGGAAGAGACCATGACACCCTCCCTCTCCGACCAGGCCTACGAGACGATCAAAAGCGAGATCATTACCTGCGTCCTCGAGCCTGGTCAGCAGATCGCCCAATCGCAACTGGCCGAGAGATACCAGGTCGGCACGACACCGATCCGCGAGGCCCTTCAACGGCTGGCCCAGGAGGGGTTCGTCCAGCCGATCCCTCGCTTTGGCTACGTCGTCAGCTCCATCACCTTTAACGACCTTCACGAGATCTATGAACTACGAACCATACTGGAATCGGCCGCCGTCCGCCTGGCTGCCATGCGCGGGACGGATAAGCAACTGCAAGAGATCGCCCGGGCGGCCGGCTTTACCTACGTCTACAGAGAGCGGCAAAGTTACTCCGATTTTCTCGCCCTCAACGCCGAATTTCACCGCTCTATCGCCGGCGTCGCTGGCAACCGGAGACTCGTTGACCTCATCTCCAGGCTACTCGACGAATTGACACGGGTCTTTCACCTGGGGTTGGATCTGAGAGACAGCGCCGAAGAGATGCGCGACGAGCACCTGGCCCTGGCAAAGGCGCTTTGCGATCACGATCCAGACCGGGCCGAGCAACTCGTCCAGAGCCAGATCACCCGCTCGCAACAGCGGGTGCTCGAGGCCCTCACCCATCGCCTCAGCGGCGACCCGTCGGGCGCGTTGCGCCAGGCCGTGCACTTGGTGCCACCAGACTAGCATCATCTGTTACTGCTCAGGTGCAACGCACTGTGGCTTCCAGGCCGAAGTGCGTTGCACCTTCATCCCTGGAGGAGACATTGTGGATACAGGCCAGTCACTTGCCGCCGCAGAAAAGTTGCACGCCCTGAGACAGGAGATCGTGGGCATCGATAAACGTGTTCCCCTCTTGGGCGGTTCGAGCCGCCCCTACATCAACCTGGACAACGCTGCTAGCACGCCTGCGCTGCGCGGGGTACAGCAAAAGGTGAACGAATTCCTGGGCTGGTATTCGAGCGTTCACCGGGGCAGCGGCTTCAAGTCGCTCCTGTCCACGCAGGTTTACGAGCAGGCACGCCAGGTGGTGGCCCGCTTTGTGGGCGCCGACCCACATACGCACAGCGTCATCTTTGGCAAGAACACGACCGAGGCGATCAACAAGCTGGCCCACCGGCTGGACCTGCAGCCCGGCGACGTGGTCATCACCACGATAATGGAGCATCACTCCAATGACTTGCCTTGGCGCCCCCGGGCGCAGGTTGAGTACGTCGGCGTCAAAGAGGACGGCTCGCTGGACCTGGAGGACCTGCTCGAAAAGCTGGATCGCTTCCAGGGGCGGGTCAAGCTGGTGGCGACGACGGGGGCCTCCAACGTCAGCGGCTTTGTGCCGCCCATCTATGACATGGCCGAGCTGGCCCACCGACACGGGGCCATGATCGCGGTAGACTGCGCCCAACTGGCCCCCCACCGCGCGCTGGACGTGGGCGCCCTCGACAGCTCGCGGCACCTTGACTTTGTGACGCTGTCGGCGCACAAAATGTACGCGCCTTTTGGCACGGGGGTGCTGATCGGTCCCAAAGAATTCTTTGCCCAGGGGGCACCGGATTACCGGGGCGGCGGGACGATCGAGATCGTCACGCTGGACGAGGTGCATTGGGCCGAGCCACCGGAGCGGGACGAAGCGGGCAGCCCGAACGTGGTCGGGGCGGTGGCGCTGGCGGCGAGCATACGCATCCTCTCCGATGTGGGCATGGACGTCATTGCTGCCCACGAAATGGCGCTGACGCGCCACGCCCTGTGCCAGCTCAACCGGCTGGAGGGGGTGCAGATCTATGGCTCGGTCGACACAGACCGGCTCGACGACCGGCTGGGGGCGATCGCCTTCGAGGTGGAAGGGGTGCCGCACGCCAAGGTGGCGGCCATCCTGGGCTTCGAAGGCGGGATCGGCGTGCGCAACGGCTGTTTCTGTGCGCACCCATACCTGCTGAAAATGCTGGCCGTGAGCGGCGAGCGATACCAGGCCTACAAGGAGCAGGTGCTGAACCACGATCGCTCCGACCTGCCCGGGTTGGTGCGAGTGAGCTTTGGCTGCTACAACACACGGGAGGAGATCGACGCGCTGGTGGCGATGCTGGAGCGGATCCTGCGGGGGGACTATCAGGGCGACTATGTGCTGCACAAGGCGACGGGCGATTACCTGCCCTGTGGCTTTGACCCGGCCGCGTTGGAGGGCTATTTCAAACTGTAGGGACACGGCAGGGCGGTGTGCCAGCCTATCTGGATATGAAATCTGCCTGAGCTTGAACCTCAGGAGGTCTCCAGGTCGGAGACCTCCTGGTTTTTGTCTCGGGCCGGTGTTGGACAATCGGTGGTGCTCGTGATACAATAGGGCAGACCGGTCGGTGAACCTTCCGGAAAGCTCTATGACACGTTGGATAGCGCGCCCTTGAACTTTCGGGAAGGTAGGGGCGGAACGCTTACGACGGTCTTTGAGGAGGGAGAAGGGCGTGAATCAGGCATTGTATCCCCTTCCCGTTTTGCTCGTCACGGTCTTTTTGCTCATCCGAGCTGAGCTCCGGGAGGAGCAGAGGTCAATCTATTTCTTCAAGCCGCTCTCGACGCTGCTGGTCATCCTGGTTGCGGCGCTGTCGTTGACGACGCCAAAGGCCGAGGCAGGGTACCCGGCCGGCATCCTGGCCGGGCTGATCCTGTCGCTGGGGGGGGACATGGCCTTGATGTTCCCCTCGGCCAGGGCCTTTTTGACAGGGCTGGCCCTCTTTTTGCTGGCCCACGTGGCCTACGCCGTCGTTTTTACGTGGTTCAACGGCTTTCAGGCCGGCGACCTGGTTTCTGGCGTCGTGTTGCTGGCCCTGGCCATCGCTATCTACCTCTACCTGCGCCCCAGCCTGGGCAAGATGAATGGCCCGGTGATCGGCTACATCGCCATCGTCTGCCTGATGGTCAACCGCGCCATCTCGGCCTTTTTTGGCACGGCGTTTACGCCGACGCAGGCCTGGCTGCTGGCCGCTGGCGCGGTGCTGTTCTTGATCTCTGACCTGATGCTGGCGGTGAATCGCTTCCGGCGGCCTTTTAGATACCACCGCCTGAGCCTGGCATTTTACTACGGCGGGCAGCTTCTCATCGCCCTGAGCCCGTCCTATTTTGGATAACAGACCTGGGGGTCTTGAGGATCTTTATGACGCAAAGCCATTGGTCAAGAATATTCGTCAGCCTGGCGGCGCTGGCCCTCGTCGTGGTCACTGCTCGCCACGGTGGGCGGGTGAGCCCGGCCGCGCCGTCCTCGCCGCTGACGTTCCTCAGCAGTCCCGTGGGAAAAGCCCCCAGGTTGCTGGCGGAGGTTTACCTGCCCCTGGTGGCTAGAAACGCGAGCGGGCCGCAGTCGGGCATCTATCTCCCCCTCATCGTGTGGCACCACCCACGGGCCAAAGCGTCCCACGCGCCCACGCCTCAGCCCACCCCCGACTGGCCTGCCGCCCTGAGCCAGCCCGGTCGCAGCAAGCTGGGGCTGCACGTCATCCAGAACAACACGCCCTACATCATGGAGTTTATCCAGCGTACCAAGCCGGCGGTGGTGAAAGGGCTGGGTGGCTTTGGCTGGGCGAGCGACGTGAAAAAGGTCTCGCCCGAGACGGTGACAGTCGGCCGGTTGCTGGAGGATCCCGACGAGGGGATCATGAGCGGCGACCCGGAAGCGGCGGCGCAGGCCTTTGTGGCCCGCCACCTGGCTGAATACCTGATCAATCCAGGGGTGGACTATTGGGAGGGTTGGAATGAGCCGGTGCCCGGGCCGAACATGGGCTGGTACGCCCGCTTTGAGGCTGAACGCGCGCGCCGCATGGCCGACCACGGCCTGCGGGCGGCCATCGGCGGTTTCGCCACCGGCACGCCCGAGTGGGACGAGTTCGTCGAATTCCTGCCCGCCATCCAGGTCGCGCTGGACCACGGCGGCATCCTGACGCTGCACGAGTACGCCGCGCCGACGATGGACTACCGCGTCGGCGAGGCGCTGCCCGGCCACCCGGCCTACCCCGATCGGGGGCTGCTGACGCTTCGCTACCGCTGGTGGTACGAGGACCTGCTCAAGCCGAGGGGCCTGGTCATCCCGCTCGTCATCTCGGAGGGCGGCATCGACGGCCAGGTGCAGCAAGACCTGGCCCCACCAGGCCTGGGATGGCGCGACTTTGTCGCCTATTGGGCGCAGCAGGGCCTGGGTGCGGGCGGCGCCGATACCTACATCGAGCAACTGGCCTGGTACGACAGCCAACTACAGGAGGACGATTACGTTCTCGGCGTGGCCATCTTTACCGCCGGCAGCCCACCCGGCCAGTGGAAGAGTTTCGACATTACGGGCGTGTTGCCAAGGTTGGCCAAGTACGTCGTCAGCCAATAGCGATTGGGGATTTGGGGTTGGAGATTGGAGGTTGGATATTGGATATTAGAGATTGGAGATTGGAGGGTTTGGAGTAGGCTGTGCAGATTTTGAGGCGTTTGTTTCGCTTTCTTACCCCCTATTGGAAGACGCTGCTGGTCAGCGGGGTGCTGCTGCTCGGGCGGGCAGGCATGGAGCTGGCCCCGCCGCTCTTTCAGCGACAGATCGTGGATCAGATTATCAGCAGTCGCGACCTGAGCCGCCTGGGCGTGACGGTCGCCGCGCTGACCGGCGTCTATGCGCTGCAACAACTGGTCGGCGCGGGCGATATGTACATCCGCCACGCGCTAGGTCAGAAATTCATCCTTGACCTGCGGGTGCGCCTCTACGGCTACCTGCAACGGTTGTCGCTCTCCTTCTTTGAGCGTACTTCGACGGGTGAGCTGATGTCGCGGGTGACGAACGACGTCAACGCGCTGGAGCACTTTGTGACGCACGGATCGGCGCTGACGGCGGTAGACTTGCTGCGGCTGGTGGGGGGCGCGATCATCCTCTTCCTGCTGGACGTGCGGCTGGCGCTGCTGGTGCTGCTGCCGGTGCCGGTGCTGGCCATCTCGCTGCGCTACTTTAACACGCGCATCCGCCCCGTCTACCGCCACGTGCGTGCCCGGTTGGGTGACATCAACGCCCAGCTCCAGGATAGCCTCTCGGGCATGCAGGTCATCCAGGCCTTCAGCCGGGAGGAGCAGGTGCTGGCCCGCTTTACGACCGAGAGCGAGAGCTATTACCACGCCCGCCTGCAGGGCATCCGCTACTGGTCTACCTTTTTCCCGGTCATGCACTTTGTGGCTTCGCTGGGCACGGTGACGGTGCTCGGCGTCGGCGCGGCCATGGTCGTGCGTGGCCAACTGTCGCTGGGTACACTGGTCGCCTTTCTATCCTACATCGCCTCGTTTTACCAGCCCATCAATCGCCTGACGGAAAT
>Ga0180437_10001851_pt1 | contig 35390 bp, 36 predicted proteins | sample SS_ome_4_FD_132410 | JGI IMG/M metagenome (GOLD analysis project Ga0180437, IMG submission 132410) | Hypersaline lake sediment archaeal communities from the Salton Sea, California, USA - SS_3_D_1 metaG | ecosystem: Environmental > Aquatic > Non-marine Saline and Alkaline > Hypersaline >... | reverse complement strand
TAAAAATTTTCTGCTCGAATAATACCCGTAAAATGCGTTTATCTGAAATAAACTGAAAAATTTCCTTATCTTTTTCTTCAGATTCATTAGGTTCAGTAAAATTTGATAAACTCATATAATATATCCTATTATACCTCTATTCTATACATTCACTGCTAGAACGGGACCAAAGTCGTGTAAATTGTTGATACGTATTCGAATCCCTGGAGTTTCCGATACTAACCACATATCCGTTTCCTCGTACTTCCATATGCTTATCTACATAGCACAACATCGCATGAAGGGGTTCTCCATGAAGGATAATATGCGGAATAACTCTATCCAATTCACCATGATGTTGTTCTAATTTAGTAAAATCGATGGATATCCGCACTTTCTTTTTGCACAAAGGACATTCATGGATGCAAGGCAATAACGTCCTATCCCCCCGATCTCCTTCTTGGTCTTGTACTTCAGAAGTTTCATACGTCATTATCATCAAGATTTATTGACGGTATATAAAGAAAAAAAGAAGACGGGATTCCATCATAGTTCCTTCTAAACAAAAAAAATAAGATAACATATTAAAGGTGATATGAAGTAATTATGAAGAAATCCATGGCTATCCATAATTTCTGATATCTAATACTTCTTTATAAACAAAAAAATCGAAAAAAAATGCTTCTATTTTTTTAATTATCCTTATGTTTATCCTAGTGTCTCAAGCTCATTCTTTTTTTTTCCTTTATAAGCAGGTAAAAAATATCATCTTTGATCCTTATGACCGTAATACAACCAGCAGAGAAAAGCTTGGATTTAGACTATATCTATGAAGGAGTTCTCCAAGCCATTGAAACAGAAAACTTTACTCAAGCTTTAACATTAGCACAGAAAGGAAAACAAGTAGCTCGGTATAATAGTCTTGAAGAGTGGGTAAATCAATTTGAGGAGCTACGATTACAAATAGAGGTAGCCCTTCACGTTGATGACCTCGATGACGAGTTCAATGAAGATATAGCGATGAATGTAGTTCATGATTTCACCGTTCTAAAAGGAATAGGACCGTCCGCAGCTCAGAAACTAGCCAATGCCGGATTTTTATCAATACAACAACTTGCACGATCCGAGCCTCAAGAAGTGGCGTCTATAAAAGGGTTTGGGCTGGCAACAGCAACCAAACTTATAGAAGATGCTAAAACCTATTTACAAACACAAAATATTAACGTTATTGTAGATCGAGAGATTTGGAAGCCTGCTTCTTCACATCAAGGAGATATAGGAACCAAATCTGAGGAAGCTACCCTAATTACTCCAAAAAAGCTAGTAGAAGGTGAAGAGCCTACCCCCTATCAAAAATTATTAGATCGTGAACCATCATCTCTCAATTCTGTGCAAGATGCAATAAAAGTGGAAATCGGTAAAGAACATGTTATAAAAGATCTAGATGAATTAGAAGAGGAAGATGATGACGAACTCCCGAAGGATTCAATTAAGCAAAACTCATGGTTTGATACACGGTATCAATATTCTCGTCTTACTGGAGTTCAACCCCCCAAGTCAAAATCTAATACCCAAGATGTAGCCTCTATTGAACCTCCACTTATGTATGGAAAAAATTATGAAGAACCAGAAGAGCGAACACAGAACAAAGATACCACTAGAGTGATAGAACCATATCCCCCTATAGTTAATGATTATTCCGATGCTTCTCTCAATATTGATAAGAATAATCTTGAATCTATTATACCTGAATTTGGAGAACCAGAAGCAACATCATCATCTCATCCTAAAACAGTACCCTCTTTATCTAAAGCAAAATCTGCTCCTCAAATAGGCATAGCTAAGGAAGTAGAAAAGAGTCTTAAAGAGCAGGGATATCACTTAATTCCAAACTATCGATTTCATTCTATTAACCATCTAGCTTACAAGATAATCCCCCTTGAGAAAAATATTAGATTATTTTTGCTCCTGCCTGTTCGAATAGAAAACCAGGAAGGAATGCTAGTAGTTTCTGAAAATAGGGTGAAATCACAAATCCATCAAAATAGTGACATTCATTCGGTTCAGGAACTTTTAGATTGTCGAGATATAATTTTCCATGACATTATATCAGAAGGCAGTTTTTTTCAGTTTTTAAACAAATATTTGAACTTACATTTAGCTGTAGAAAAAAGTGTAGAACAAAAACGGTTATATCTTACTTCAGATCAACTGCAATACAAAATATTCATCGAACCGATTTTACTTACAAAAGAAACTCCGCATTTTATGGAAAAAACCATTCCGTTTGCTTACCAACACAATACCAACTTGCATGTAGCTCATAATGAAGACCTTCTTGACTTATTAGAATTCTTAGAATCAAAATATGAAATCCTCGAGACCCATATTCATAAAAAAACTACCATTCAACAGTATCAAGATGCATCTAGTTCTTTTAATTATAAACTACGATTGACCTCGTTTTTAGTATTAGGATATACTTCATTGCTTTTTATTATGTTTATTACTCATTGGTTTTACTTATTGCGAGTTTTCTTAAACATCGGTTATGCGGTCGTGGGGATTTATCTTTTTGCGATGATTTATATTTATTATCGCTTCTATCTAGTGAAAAAAGCCTTGGCTACTCAATTTGAGACGCCCTATTACCAGCAAGAAGTTCGCTTGGAGGAAGCGGATTGGCTAGTATTAAAAGAAGAATATCCTGAAAATATTATGATACAGTTTGACTATGAATGTCTTGGTAAACCAGAGAAATATCACACATTAAATATCCGTGAACTATTTTCTAAACACAATATACCAATAGAACCTGAAGACGAGTGTTCTGTTACCAATGAGCCGCAAAAATTGGTTGCACAGCTCCCAAATACTGAGATATTCGATAAATATAGATCCTTTTTTGAAGATTGATCACTCATTTTTTTACATTTTTTTGGATTTTTTCTTTAAATATGTGTAATTATTGAGAACAACAATAAGGTTATTCAGGCATAATAGGATTCATCATGACAAATCAAACTTTTAGATCGATCCGTATTTATTATCTAATAGGGGTAGCTTTTGCGTTTATATCGATATTTATGGATTGGTATATATTTCAAGGGATTGATAGTTCTAATACAGTATTAGTAGATTGGAGTTACTCTCTGTTGAGTGACTGGTATTCTCCGGTACGTTTAGATACTGAACTAAATGATTGGTATAAACCAATCAATGCTTCAATACCGTTTCCGTTATCAGCCTTTTTTATTATAATGTTAATTATTGCTTCTTTTGGGGCAGTATTTTATAGCTCTGAAGAATTCTCTAAAATGAAACATACCAAAGGATTTGCAATTATCAATCTGGGAGTATTATTACTCTTTGTTTTTTTCATAGTTGTTTTCCCCATCATGTATTTGTTTCCCAATAACTTGTTATTTCCTCTCTTGATCTTCTATGATTATGAATTAAATTTAGCATTTTACTTTATAATGGGATTAGGCTATTATCTTCAAGTGATCGCATTTGCGTGCTGTTTTCCCTATACAAGTCTATATTATAAATTAGCCCACACATTTGAAATTGAGCCGAAATTAGATATTGCTAATATCTTTCCTATAAACGAGCTTGATCTAGACAAGCTTATCGCTCAAATGGAATTGATTAATCAGCAACAACAAATGATTAAGAATACAAAGAATTCAAGACACTCTAAATCCCCTGAAGTGTTAGAAGCGCAAGAGATTTATAATCAATTCTTAGCATCAAAAAAACGGAGGAACCCTGCTCCATGACTCAATCTATTACCGATATCAAATTAAGACGGTTCATTGAATTAAGTCTAGGAACAAATCAAATTCGAACTGCTACCAGTGTGCTTTATCTTTTTGTGTCTAATGTAATAGATGATATAGGAACTAAACTTGGATTTATCCCACGAAGGAAAGAAGCTAATGAGAAACTTTCGGATTATATGGAGTTAATCAATAAAATATTTAAGGTAAATTTTGACATATGTATCTTTACACCATCCCAAATTACTATTATTAAAGTAATAGAAACACTATTTGAACGTAAAAAGCAAGAAGAAGAGTTTCCCGAACTTTACTTAAAGGAGCTTACCCAACTGTATTTTGACTTAAGAAACACTCAAATCCCCAACCTAAAAGAACATCTTAAAGATTGTGATATTATGGAAAATAGGACCGTTTCGTTACTGTCTTTTCTGGGTAACCATAACTATTCTTCCTCTAAAGGGAATAATCCTATTAAACCCTTACTTTTACACCGAATACGTCAAGATCAAAAGCGTCTTACAGCGCAATTACAAAATAAGTTAGACCAAGAAGCCCTGATGCGTCTAATACAGCTAAAGTCCTTAGAGAAATCATTACAAGCTCATTCAAAAGTAAAAAAAATCTATGTTTCAGGTAATCTGCAAGATAATATTGATTACTCGGTATTAACATCGAATAGGGGGCGATATGGCATCTTAGGCATTCTATTCACCTTTTTATTATTAAGTATTGTGTGTATTAGTGAAATGTTAATTTTTGGATTTGTCACCACGGTAATCGGGTGGCTATTGTTACTATGTATCCTTATGGTCTTAACATTTAGTTTTATTAATAAAAAATGGTATCATAAAAGGAGTTGATTATTAAAGATGGACAACAGAGAAAATATATCTATTCAAGATTATAACAGATTTAAGAAAGGAAAAGAGAAAGCTATTAATAAGAATCAGGAAGAATCTTCCGAAGAGGAACAATATGATTACATTTGGGAGCGGTTTCTTCCCCACTATCGGGATGTAAATCTTAGGGAAACGCTTCCCCGCGCCATTTCTGGAGTACTTCTCTTTTTAACAATTGCTATTGCTCTTATGGTTGCAACCAAAAACATCGCTTTTGGGTTAGGAATTGCCGTATTAGTGATCTTAACCTTTGTAGTTATTTTTCACGGTGAGCTATTTAGAATGAAATCTCTCTTTCGTAGTAATGCTTTTCCTCTATTTAAAGACACAATCTTTTGGTATCATAATGCTGATGATTCCATTATGTGTATCACCAATACCAAAGAAAAAACTACCATCGGAATGCAGATTTACCAAATTACAACGTTAGCTGAAAATGTTCATGGTAATTTGTTTCAGTTTATCAAGGCTTTAGTCAATACTGAAATACCCTTCACCTACCAAGTGATTAAAAAACCTAAAGGGGCAGATATATCTGCATCTTCCTCGAGACCGTTTGAAATCTGTGTGTATCTTGCCGTATTTCATGATATTAAGGGAGCGCTTACCCGTCATAAATTAGAGCAGCTTCTTCAGAAACTCTTTTATTATAGCAAAGCATTAACCCAAGCCAAAAAATCAAATCTTTATCATTTTAAATTGATTAGTTTACGAAAGGAGCATTTGATTAACGCCTATCGTACTCTGTTTCTCAAGCTACCCTACGAACAAAAAGCGTTTAGTGATTACATTCCTGTTAAACTATCTCATGTAATAGAATTATTCGGAAAAACATGTGTATTATTAGGAATTTCAATATTCATAGCCATTTTGCTCACATTATATCTATTTTCCGACTTGATTTGTTTTATGATTGGTATAGGGTGCTTCTTTGGACTCTCTATAATTTGGAACCGACAGTTATTTACCTTTAGATTCAAGGAATCCATCTTTCACTCGGATGAAGTACAAATTATCAATCCTTTCTATGATATTACATTTTTTCGATTTCACCGTTTTCCCGATACCTTATTTTATCAAATAGAGAACCGAATGATGGGGGGATTGAAGATGAGCAATCTTGAATATGTAGCCAGTCTTCCCTATTGTAAACCGGATAAATTTTATGAGGCCATTACCACCTCCGAAATTGCATATTGCATAACCTATCAATTAGTTCCTCTGGATTATCATCACTTCCGTAAAGAGGGATTTGCTTCAATGAAAGAGAAGGAACGAGTAACATTTCTCTCAAGAGTACGGGATATAACAGATGCAAAAAAATGGCTACAACTTCACGATGGTATGTGGAATACGCTCTTTACCATATCAACCAATTATTCAATACCTGCATCTTCACTTGATATGGAAAAAATTCTTTCCATTGAAAGCGTTCTTCGGCAACAAATGACCACTCTTACCATTAGTTATACTCAAAATTACTTTAACTATAATCTAATGCCTCTAACCAAAAGTAAACTAGAATCAGGGCTTATCTTTGAACTAGTGAAGCAAAAATATTTACGTAAAAATGGCACTCATCTTAATTATGTAATTTTTCAAGGAAAGATTGTGCTATACCTTATAATGATAGCAGACATCTTCAAAAAAGGGATGGAAACACGGATAGGTGCAGAATTCAACACACCCCTATACCTTGATAATTTTATTACCATTGGTCATACAATTAATACCGAAATTTTAGAAGAAGAGACCGTAGCAGGATTTACCTTAGAGCAATTACACTCCCTCTTAATTACCAACGGAACCGTACAAAGTAGAGATTTTACTGCCATGAAAATCATAGTAGAATTGCTACAAAAAGGTTATCCTGCAATTATTTTTGATCCCACCGGTAATTGGTCTCGTCTAATTCCCCTTTGTGAATCGACTCAATATGCGGATCGATTTCTCTATTTTAAACTTAAAAAGACTTTAACCCTCAATCCTCTTTCCTCTGACATTCCTTACGATAAAGATAATATACGCTACTTAGATTATATGTTTGATGCATATGCTCTATGCTACAAAAAGGATGAGCATGCTATGGAGTTGTTTCGTAATACTATAATGTCTAAAACTTCTGAAACTCAAATTACTAAAGATATCCAAACTATAGGACTAGACCTGGACACTCGAAAAGATTGGGAGCGATCTCCCGTTACCGATATTGTTCTCAACTTTTTTAATGAGTTTATCCCTCAAGATTTAAGCGTAATTGGTTCTCAAGAGATGAGTGAACAGATCGCTCCATATACATTTCTTACCGATGAAAAAACTATTATTATTGATCTTTCAGAGATTTTAAATCGCGATACGCAATGCTTTTATAGCTTCCTTATCTTAGCCAAACTTATTCATTATATTCATTCGGGAGGAAAGTTCCTACCAAAATTCATAATGCTTCCTAATCTTGATATGGTATTTGAAAGCTACTTTTTGGATAAACAACGTATCTATGATAAGATTGATAAATTTTTGGACCCTCTTTTTACCCATAATTTTGGATTAATTGGGACTACCTCTCAGATTCATTTTCTTCATCAGAATGTGTTTAATTTCTTTGCCAACTATATTGCCTTTAAAACTACAGATAAACGCGATTTCGCTCTCATGGGCAACCTTATGGGGTTAGATGCACTTCATGGGAAAGGAATGTATAGCTCCAATCGCAATGAAAGTTTCCAGATGAGATATATTTCCGATATGAAACCGGATGAAGCCGTGGTGAAACGAGAAGATATTTATCAGCCTTTCCCGATTAGAATTACCTTTAAAGATCTAGAAACTACCTCATCGATGCCTTGGGAAAATATAATCCAATATATGGCTTATCAAGGATTTGATATTGAAGACAGTGAACGGCGAATTTTACAAAAGACTCAGCCTACGTTATTAGAACGTGATTTTGGAAAATATAAAGGCCTTATTGAAGATATTATAAAATTTTTGAAGATGATGAGGACAGCCGATAAAGTAGGGCATTTATACGAGTCAAAAGTTAAAGATGAGCTATACAAAGTAATTCGTCCTAAATTATTAACTATCACGAAAAGTCGAAAACGAATGAAAGAAATTCGAGATTCCGTATTCAATATTTTGATTCAACAACGATATCTTATAGAAGCCCACCCCAGAAGAGCAGGAGGTGGGGAATCAATGCGTACATCTTACGCAGTCGGACCTTATTATCAGCAGGCGTTAGATGATTATTTTCAAGTTCAAAGAGAAGGAAGGGTTCAAGTCAAAGTTGATTCGGAAGTAAAAAATGTTCCTATTCCTTTTGATAGTGATAAGGAGACTGAACTAGGAGATAATAATCATGAACTTGAAGACACTGAAGAAGATGAATTATCTACTAATCCTATTGCAACTTTAGACCACGACAGATTAATGAATGTATTAGTAAAATGTTACAGTAGTATTCTATATTATGAATTGTTCCAGATGAATAATCATATTAATCATGCTAACTTTGACCAAGCAATTCAGATTGCTTATCAATTATTTCCCAAATTTATATATACTGTCTGCAAGTCGTATTATGGGATCTCTTATGATCTTTCTCGAAATGATCTTTTAGCCTTTTTAAATGAGCTTACGCTGGTAGAAGGATTTCCCATAACCTATTTAGAACTCGCTTCTTTCTTAGAGATGTGCGATACTATAAGCTTTGATGGTAAGAATTTAAAAATCTATAGTGCAGAACTATATGACCAATATAATCGTATATTCGATAAATTTCAATTATTCATCGAGGGATAAATCATATGACTCAAATAGAACAGAAAAAGAATCAAGATGACGTACTTTTGACGTTATTGGAACAATTTGTATTAAGCCCTGAAGAATTAGAGGTATTGAAACAAAAAATTAATCAATTTACTACAGGAGAGCTTACCAGTACCGAATTAAAAGAATATCTTCTCCATTCAAGAATTACCTTATTAAACAATCTTAAGGAATTCTTTCCCTTTTATGCTATCAAATATAATTCTGATAGAAAATATGAAATGTCTGAGCCTGGTGAAAAGGTTCAAAATGATGGAGAGATTATTAAACTAAAACAGGAACTCCATGAACGAGAAACTCTTTTACAAACATTGATACCACGTATACATATTCTTGAAGAAAAGCTTGGATTAACCCCTGAAAGGGCATATATTTCTTCAGAAGATGATAAAAATGCAAATTTGGCAAAAGAGATTAAGAGAGCTTTAGATGCAATCAATATTAATCTTTGGCTGTCATCTTTCCCCACTGATGAAGGTAAGAAGATAATTCGCAATGATTATCAGTTTTATCAGCGATTTTTTACCGCTTTGGCAAAGTATCATGACGATAGATTTAAGGTGGAGGAAGGAGAAAAGATAACATATCTTGAGCGGATTCTACACCTTTTTAAAACAGGGAATCTTAAAGAAGCTCTTGTCAAAATGCTTGCAGTTAGAACCAGTTTATCTCATTCATTCTATGTCCTTTCTAATGAAGATATAGAACATGCATATATGACATACTTTCAGTTTATTTTTTATTTACTGCATCAAGAAATACATCAAGATATCCTAAATGTTCATACAAATAATATTCGAGCTTTACTAATTGACTTCATATACCAAACTCTCAATAACCATCCCTTTATAGCGTCGATAGGTTGTAAGGTAATTAACGATACGTTTTAAGATATTCTAGTATGAAAATTATATCAAAATAAAAAAGAGTTAAAAATAATTAATTTCGTTATAGGCAGGCGCTAATGTCATTGATTTTATCTCTAAAATTCCAGTAAAAATAAGTTCCATTACTAGATAATCCGCAGTAAGACGTACAATAGGAGCAAAGGAGCGAATCCCGACTTGTTCTCTCATCATCATTTCATAGGCACCTGGCTCTCTATCATAAGTTTTTTCGACTCCTAACATCCTTAGAATTTTAGAAAAGAGAGATTTGCATGAAGTTAATTTTAACTGATCTCTCAATTCATATAATTGTTGGTTAGAAAGGTGTTGGGTGGGTAAACCGTATAATTCCTCATAGGAGACACTCCCTTCAGCAAACCACCATGAAAAGAGCATGGGTACCGCCCAGGTTTCACACATTGGAATTTTTTGCCTTCGACACTCTCGTTCGATTAAAATAGAGGTAATAGGACCATCCAAGGTAAGTGCAACTACATCTACTCCTTCTAACACGTTCTCGATATTTTCAGGAGATATTGTATAAAATTTGGTAATATTAACTTCAGGATCGATTTTCTTAAGAAACTTTTCGATTACATCCACCTTATAATGAGCAATATCGTCTAAGGTACAGAGTTGACGATTAAGGTTACTGGCATCAAATGTATCTTTATCGGCCATTACAATGTCTTGACAGCCTGCTCTTACCAAATTCTCTGCAACTGTACCACCAAGCCCACCTACACCGAGTATTGCAACTTTGGAAGTCCTTATGCGCTCTTGCTCTTCAAACGATATAATTCCAATATTTCTCTGGATATGATCCCAATACTGATGTGTCCAATTAAGTATAGGTTGATTAATAAACATTTTTAGTCCAAATATCAAATTATTTAAACTTTTAATTTTTCGAATCTATTTAAAAGAAAAATTGAAGACAAAATTTTCAGCTAGGACCTTCCTCAATATTTTTCTTTATATACTCGTGATAAATGAAAGGAATAACCTGTAAGATATATATTATCACTAAGTTACCCTTCAAAAAATGATTACTCAAGAATTATTAACTGAGCCTGTTATTAAATATGATGAACTTTTTCCAAGAACAGTAGATGAATTTTTAGATACATTTCGAGGAGTCATAGACCTTGATATCGAGACAGGTATCACATTGGACTTTTTGATTGATCCTCGGGAAAGTGAAACCAAAATTGCTCCCAAATTAGTGCTTGCTGAACCGGAGCAAGCAAAAGATGTTGTGGAAATTTTCGAAGAAGTATATAACCATTCGTATCCCTATCTCGATTTTTTAGATGAAGAAAAGGTAGAAGCGATGATACAGAGTATTAAATATAACTTTATCCTTTTTATGATGGATAAAGAGATTGGAGGGTGTTTTAAATGCTATCTCGACTTTGATAATCGTAAGGGGTATATAGGTGCGTTAATGGTTAAAAAAAAATATCAAGGGATTTTGGATTTCACTAAAGCCATAATTGGTTCTTCCTATTGGGCGTTTTCGATTTATCGAGAAGTAATAGACATTTGGTATTGCGAAAACCGAACGGCTCATGCCTCTTCTCAGTATTCTACGGGTATTTGTGGACTTAATACTCTGGCGGTCTTTCCGAATAAGGACATATTTTACAATCAAGTAGAGACTGATGTGCTATGTGTTAATTATAGTGAAAATGCATTGGATATATTAAGAAAACGTAAACGACCGCAGTTAATTCGCAATGCTTTAGAAAGTTATATTCACTCCGATGGTATATATCATCTCGGAGAGTTTCAGATTGTAGAACCTCAAATAAAACTAAATTTTAAGAAAATAAGAACTCTCCAAGATAATTATCGGATGGATATCATTAAAGACAAATATGGCTATGAATTTTATCAATGCTTTATCAAGGAGACCTCCTCCTATTTTTTATACTTACACACGACTACAGTTCGGAATTTCGAGAAAATAAAGTATCATGTAGAATCCTTGGAAGAACTTTATGTATTTCTTACGGAATTAAAACGAAGTATGCTTCAAAATAATATTAGATATGTGGAGGTATTCGTTTCTGCCTATAATCCTGAGCAGCAACAACTTTTATATAACTTTGGATTTCGTGCCCGGGGGTATACACCCGCATGGAGTTACAACAAAATTTCGGGCGAGTTTGAAGATCAAATTGTATTCAACTATTATGAGGGGAAAGTGGAACATATACAACTTCTTCCTCTAGGTTGGGAATTATTAGACCTTTTAAATATTAAAATAAAATAATATGTTGTATCTATAATAGAAGCATGTTATAAATTAAAGATGGATAATCGAACGATTTTTCCTTTAAATAGGCTCCTTTTTACTACCAAATATGACACTTATAACGAATAAGTCACCTATTGTTGATTTAAATATAACAAGAAATCCCCTCGATATAATAAATACATTAAACAGCCTTCTATATGTCCCTGACGATAAATTAAGACCTCGTATTATCTTAGAACTTGCCACTTATCTACAAAAAAAGATTAATAATGCTGATTACAATCTCAAGTTATTTACTCTTACCAAAAATCAAATTCCAACTGGATTTGTAGTATGTCAAATAGATCCTGAGTATAAAAGCTATGGAATGAAATGTGCTACATTTGGATGGCTTCATGCTAACGATTTTGAATCATGTAGAATACTTATGGATGCTTGTGAACATTATGTAAGAGAAAACAAATTAAAAAAACTTCGTGGTCCTATTAATTATCCAAAATATATTGGTGGCGTAGGATATCAGATACTAGGACATAGTGCCCCAATGATGAATGGCGTTGCTTTTAATTCCCCCGAGATGAAAGAATTTGGATATTTAACAGAGTTAGGTTATATTCCAGAATCAGAATATTCCTGTGTAGAAGTTGTACAAAAATCTTGGGAACATGGAAAAGATATGGACGAAGATATCATCATCAGGTTTCATTCTGTAGATGAAATAGTTGATTTGGAGGATGAAATTTACGATCTTGCCAGAAATTCTTTTTATTCAGTATTAGCAGATGCACCTGGGGGAAAATCTCGAATAGAAGAGATGATAGAATCGTATCGAGAGACCTATAAAAAATTTACAAGTCAACTAATAGAAATTGATCCAGCTGCTTATTTCGAAAGCGCTCGATTTATTGAAATTCATAATAATACAGATATTGAGAAATCAGTTCCTTGCTGTCCAATGGCATTTGATAAGACCACAGGAAAGTTGGTAGGAATGATTATGGCCTTACCTAATCTTTATCAACTCTGGAATGATGAGAAACTAACCCATACGAATGTGGATACTGCTATGATAAAGAAAGAATATGCAGGAAAAGGAATCTTTTCAGCTTTAAATAATATAGGTCAATTAATGTGTCGTATGAAAGGTGTTAATTACATAGAGGGCACAACAATCTGGTCTAATAATGATAGAGCCATTAAAACGATATTTCCTCATTCAATCCTTCGAAGAAAGCACGTAGTATTTCAGAAGCGATTACTAAGAAAATAGGATATATATAATTCTAATAAATTCTTTTCTTTTTATATAATTTAAAATAAAATTAGAAACAAAGTAATGAAAATCTAAATCTTAATTCTTTCCTTTTTATACGTTTTAATATATTCACTATTTCGATGGGGAGTATTTTGTTTTGTTTTCCTTTCACGTAAAATATCATTAATTAAATCTATGGTACCTCTCTTTAAGAAGAGTCTAATAAATTTTAACTCATTTACGCTTATTTTAAGTGATTGTAAAAATTCAGAGTGTCGATATTGATCCCATTCTATATTTTTTATCTTTTTCATAATAATTCACTCTTTTCAAAATACATTTTTATTAAATTTAGTTTAATTTACGTCTATATAAAGAAAAATTACAGAAGGTAGGGGGAATAATTATTGATATATCGATATCACATTAACTTTTAAACGAAAACTAAATGTAAATTATAGGTTCCACAAAGGAAGAAAAAACAATTCCATCGTTTCCTCAACTACCCATAACTCCCTTAGGATTCTTGTTTTTTCTCCTTTTCTAATCCTTTTTTTAGAATAAAAAATAGGGCTATATTAAACAAATTAATTATAAAAGAATTGTCTTGAAAGTAAAAATCTAAAACACTTTGTAATCTTTTTTAGTAAGGTTTAATCTCAAATGATTAGCTTTATTTAAAGTATTTATCTAAATAAATTTATGAAAAGTATATCATTAATAGAAAAACTTGGTTATGAAGTAGAGGACAAAGTTGTCATTATTCATATCGATGATATTGGTTTTTCGCATTCTTCCAATGTAGCTTCTTTTGAATGTTTGGATTATGGGATCGCTAGTTGTGGTTCTTTAATTGTTCCTTCTCCATGGTTTTTGGAAGCTGTTGCTATATATCAGAAAAATCCGGTTTATGATCTTGGTGTACATTTGACCCTTACCTGCGAATATGATTTGTATAGATGGAGGGCTCTAAGTAGTGTTGACCCTTCAACAGGATTATTAGATTCAGAGCAATGTTTATGGCGTACAACCGAGGAAGCTATTGAGAATGTATCAGCAAAAGCAGCGGAAGCAGAAATGCGGGCGCAAATAAACAGGGCAATTGAAAATGGAATTGATATTACTCATATTGACGCCCATATGGGAACAGTTATGCATCCTAAGTTTATACCAACTTATTTAAAATTAGCGGAAGTATACAATGTTGTCGCATTCTTACCAAGACCTACGAACAAGCAACTGGAAGATATCGGGATGGGAGATCAAATAGAGGTATTTGAGAAAATGTTTTCAAATCTGGAAGAACGTGGAATACCTATATTAGATCATATGATTATTGATACTGGAGGTGCACATGCTGATAAAGTCAAGTATTATTGTAATTTATTCAAGAAAGTAAAACCTGGTGTAACTCATCTTTTATTTCATTCTGCCAAAATGAGCCCAGAACTACAAGCAATAACTCCGGATTCTGCAAAATGGAGAAATCAAGATTATGAGGCATTTATTAATCCAAAAGTTAAAGAATGCATTGAGAAAATTGGAATTAAAGTTATTGGATATAGGGATATTAAAGCGGTTTCCTTAAAGAATTAATCAAAGAAGATCCTTACATTTAACAATAGACAAAAATTTCCATCTTAATCCGAAATTAAATAAAAAGATATTGGAATTGCAATAAATATAAAAAGTGACATAGAAACTTAAAAAGTATTATATAACCTTTTAGTGATTATAATTTGAATTTAATTTTTAAGAAAATTTTTCTACTCATTTCGATTATTGGATTTATTTTTGCCCTGAATCCGATTTCTGATACTTCGAATAACAATGAATTAAATAATGCAAATTTACGCGTTTCAACATTTTCTGGAAAAATTTTTATTGATAACAATTGGACCGAAGCAAAAGCAGCAGGTATTTGTACTGGAACAGGTACAAAGTCAGATCCCTATGTTATTAAAGATTTAAAAATGAATGGTGGGGGAGTTGGTTCTTGTATTTTGATTCAAAATTCTACTGCGTATATTAAAATAATTAACTGCACGATTTATAATTCTGGTGCAAACTTTTTCGATGCTGCCATTAAGATACTTAACGCAAAAAATATAGAACTCCGTAATAATATATTATTCAATCAGCTAAATGGAATTCTTATATATTTATGCAATGACACAGTAATATCGGGAAACGATTGTTCTGAATGTACTGGAGTAAAAATTACATACTGTCAAAATATATTTGTATATTATAACAATTTTGTCAGTACAAATGAATATGTAGCATCTTTTAATGCAGATCATTCTAATATAACCTGGAATTCCCCTCAAAAGTTAACTTATACTTATCAAGGAAGAACTTATACAAATTTTATTGGGAGTTATTTCAGTGGTTATTCTGGAGATGATAATAATAATGATGGTATTGGAGATAGCCCTTTAGTTATTGATCCTCACAAACCTACACCCATCATTGTTGATAGATATCCACTTATGGAAACCATTGAAAATTATGAAATAACCGAATCTGCATTTATTTCAGGATTTAATCTATTGTATTTCTCTATGATAATCCTATTTACTTCTTTAGGTATCATTTTAAAGTTAAAAAGAAAGAAAATTTAAAATTTACGTTGTAAATCTCTTTTTTTTCTTTTTCTTCTTCAAAATTATACAATGATTATCGATAGAAAGCACTAATCAGAAATATTCATGGATACTTTTTCCTTAATTAAACATTATTGAATCTTCTTAAATAAATAATCGTAGGTTAAATTCATGAAATTGAAATCGTTTCGCTCAACAACGCCTAGATTTTTTAAAATATTATATGTTAAATGGATTCCGTAAATTGGAGCAAATTTGGCGATGATAATAAAAAGTTTCTTTTGATGGGCATTTAACTCATTTTCTTGGTTTAACTTCTTTTCTAAATAAGGATATTCAGATAAAAATGTTTTAATATCTAAGATACATCTGCTTCTTATATCAATATCGTCAAATTTTACAAGTTTATAGCCTTTATTTTTAAAAAATTTAAATTTTAATGAAGTTATCGGGTAAGGAATAATGCTTTTTTTGGTTTTAGATTGTATAAGATGAGTTTTACAATTACTGAATTGTTTTATTTCATAATATGGTGCAAAATATAAAGTGTATATTGCATTCATAAGTCCAGATTTAGAAACATTAAGAAAATAGACTCTTCCTTTATAAAGTGACTGCGATATTAATTCAAAATTATAAATTTGCACAGCACTTTCAAAGTGAGCATAACGACCAAATGAATTGCCGTTGAATAACCATAATACATAACAATCATGATTATTATAATCCTGAGTACGTTGCAATAACTCTTTTTGAAGAATTATTGAATGCTGAATTTCTATAACAATTTTTTTAGTTTTAGGTAATAGCAGAAATAAATCTGCTTTACGCCCTCCTATCTTGTACTCTTGTTTAATTTCTATTATATTATTCTCTAGTGGTAAGTTTTCAAAAAGAAATTCTTTAATTCGAAGGTGCTCAAACGATTCGGATTCATTAATTTGCATCACACATCTAACTGATGTACATATATTTACTTATTTTTCTTATTATAACAATTTAAACTAACATGGTTTCAGTTAATGACCCAAACTTATTTGAAATTTTAATCAATGAGAACACTTTTTGTTAAAGAATTCTTATCATCTCTGAGGGATATCTACAGAATATAATAATAATACTCCTTTTTAAATAAGAAATGGAATAATATTGTGTTGTAATACTATTTAATTGATAATTCAAGGAGATAATAATTGCCTGAATACTTATTAGATTTCTTTGTCCTTGCAGAAGGTGGAAAAGTGATATATAGTAATCCATGTGTATTAGATTGTGATGATCAAATGATTGGTGCCTTCTTTTCTGCTTTGAATTCTATTCATAACATTTGTTTTAAAACCGACTTGAAAAATGTCTCAATGAACAAATATCGACTCCACTTCTTCAAGAAAGAACCTTTTTTCTTTATAGCAATTTCACGTACTGATATTAAATTTCATTTAGCAAACAATAATTTTAAAACATTAGCTCATAGATTTTACGATACCTATCAAAAAAATTTACCAAAAAATTGGGAGAATGATGTTGGCCTTTTTCATGGTTTTAATTCCGAGATTAACAAGAGAGTTAAAGAGCTTATTCTAGAAGGATTTGAAACCAATTGGTAAAATTATACCTTACTTTATAATTAAAAATTGAAAAACTTTTAATCTCTAGAGATATTTATCCTAAGTTAGATATCTGATACTTAAGTTTCACATTTAGTCTTAGAATGAGACTTTAATAGTGGATTTGGGTTGGGAGTATAAAGGGGAGTAAACCTCCTCTTTTCTCCTTTTTTACAAAACAATTAAACTACAGAATTCTCATCTGATGATTCGGCAAGAATCTTTAAAATATGATGTTTTATTTTATTTTCAATTTCCGCACTATAGGGATATCCTACTACTAAATTACTATTGATATTGTCTTTTATTGAATCCTCAAAATTATCGGAGTCAAATAATTTATCATTTTTTTGATTTGATTTTAGTATTTCTGTTAAATAGATTGACATAACAAGATCTACTGCATGGGTTTGACTTTCAGCCCCAATTATTACTATTTTATTTTTCTCGAATAAATTTCCGATGTAAGTAAAGATGGTACTGCTACTCCATCGTTGTATTTTATCCCGTACTAGATTCAGGACTTTAATTAATTCAAGAGGATATTCTTTATCATTAATCTTAAAAACAATTCCGCATGTAGTTTTTTGCTTGTACTTTAATATGAGATTTCTTACCTCATCAAGAAGAGCTGATGATTCTGAATTTTTATTTTCATTAACCATATCATATTAATAAATTCATAAACCTATAAAAAAATCCCAGTTTTATGGTTTTAAATGGTTGATCTTATTCCTGATCTTATAAAAACAAAGATGAATTAACCATTAATAGTTAATTTCATACTAAAGGCAAGTAATTATCACATTTTAAACATTTAATATCCGACTTTTTAACTTTTGCTCCGCAATGAACACAATTAATAAATTCGTCTTTATTATGGGATATAAACTTAATATCTGAACATTCCATAACATAAATTCGTTCATATAACACATCTTTAATCCATTGAATGAATTCAACCCAAATTGGTGATTTTTCAGACTTTATGAATAACTTATCAAAATTTTTAAAAATCATATATTTACGAGGGTTATAATCCATCTTCTTAAGGTATATAAATTCATTAATGACATTTCTCAATAGCCATATACTAAAAATGATAATGGAGGATATCAAGATAATTAAATTATCCACTAAAAGATAACATATTACGCTAAAAATCAGAATATAAAGTAGATTTAAATATTTTTTTCGGGTATTATTCCTTTTAATTCGTTTCCAACGATCGAATTCAATTGTACATCTCAAGCATATAGGCACAAATAATGAGTGCGAGATTTTTTTTTTGATTTGAGATTTATTTTTTCCTTCTATTAAATAACTACTTAATTGTTTGATCGGGTAAGGTACGATATTTTCATGAGAATTACACTTTGCACATTTCAATACACCGAGAATTTTATTTAAATAGTCTAAATGGTAGATTTTTGATTTTTCCATTAGTAATCCATAATTCTCATTTACTTTTATTACTTAATAACTAGTCAATGTAAATTTAAGTTTATTATTATTACTTAAAATAATAAAACTATTTTTATAAGTTGACAACTGTTATAAAATGGAAAATAAATTGAATGAAATTTTACAAACAAAAAGATTAACTTTACAACCCGTACAAAATACAGATTTAAAAGCACTTAAAGAAGTAATAAATGTTCATGAAGTATTCGCTACAATAATAAATTCAACGTTGAAATTCACCCAAAATAGTTTTGCAAATATTCAAAATCTTCTCAATTTTGAAATTATTGAGAAAAATGGGGAAATAATAATCGGATTTTGTGGGTTATTTTTTTTTAATACTACTGGGGCAAATTGTTATTATTATTTATCTCCTCAATATAGAGGGAATGGATACGCTATAGAAGCAATGAAAAAAGTATTAGAATTTGCCTTTATGAAATTAAGGCTCTCCAATATCAATAGTTATATTCATTCTGAAAACCAGAATGCTTGGAAAGTAGCAGAGCGGATTGGAATGATGTATATGGGCGATTTAGTGAATGAAACTACTAATCGTAAAATTATGGTTTTTTTGATTGAAAAGCCTGATTTTGTTAACCAAGGATTCTATTAATCCGCACTCTCCTCAAATAGAGAGGATTTTTTGGAGATCTTTAAAGCTAATTTTTAATATTTTAGGTTTAACCAATCTTTCTAATAATAGTCTCCAATTTGGTTCTTGATTAAAAATATCTGCGAAAATTGGAATTGAATGTTCTAATTGATCATTATTGGCTAAAGAAACTGCCGTCCAAAATTTCATTTCAATATTATTAGGAAATAAAGTTTGAGCAGATGAATATTCTTTTAAAGCTAAATCCATGTTATTATGTTCTATAGCCAGATCCCCTTTATTCATATGCTCATACGCTCGATATATCTGTAATAACCGTGAAAGCTCCTTTAATGGCTGTTGATGGTCATCAACTCTCAGATCAATTAGAGGGTCTTCCCACTTTTTATCAGTTTTTCTCCCATCGACTATCAATAGAGCTGCGGATTGTTTGCCTCTAATATCTCCTCCTTCTTTTTCAGCGGCGCTCAATACTTCTATAATTCTCTCGGGTAAAGGAAGATCATCGTTTTTTTCAAATGTTTTAGCCATAGCTGACCAGACTTTATTTGTTAGCATCATATTTGCCTGAACTGAATAATCTATTCCTTTTGCATGTCCCGCTTCTTGGATACATTTTTTCCCAGTATATACTGCGACATTTCCTATTGCATCCAATATAGCAACTTGTCGAAATTCTCTTCCTTCATCATCCGCAAGTAAAAAGTCAATTGCTTCTTTTGGCGTCCTTCCTTCCTTTAATAATTGAAGACCTCGTGAACCATATGAAATATTAACCAAAGATTGTGTGGCTACTACTCCTACTCCTGCTTTCCCCCAAGATACCACAGTTCCAACAGAAAACCAGTGGCTTTGTACTGCGACCCCCATCTCTCCAGTTTTTGAATCTCTTGCTACTATTGAATATGTGTGGGCTAATTTCTTATTTTCCCATTTATTTAAATTCAATCAAAACACCTTTAATACTAATCGTGTCGATTCTATCTAAGTATGAACAATATTTAAAGTATCATACAAACACTTTTATTTTTCAAATCTATACTAAAAGTATCAATTAATCAAGGGATATTATGAATTATTGTCCAAACTGCGGTGCTGAGAAAGACATTAAAGGAAATATCTGTCCTTATTGCGGTTATTCCTTTAATCTTATAGAAAATGAAACAAGTAAAGATTTAAAAATACAAGAACTTGAAGAAAAAATTAAAACTCTCGAAGGAAAAAAAAGTAATGATCCACTGATCTCAACTAATTCTCAATTCAAGTATTTCTGGATTATGGCAATAATTATGATCGTGTTTTTCTTTGCTTTCATCTTTTTTTTTGTATTTATGGCAAGTACCTAATTTAATCTTTATTAGGATGAGATGAACTTGGATATCCTATTGGTATTATATATAGCGGAGCTTGATTTTTAGGTAAACATAAGATTTCTTTAACTTGATGGTCATTGAAAGCTCCTATTGGAACTGAAACAAGCCCTATTGCTATTGCTTGTAAATGAATATTTTGAGCACAATGTCCTACTTCAATGTAAACATATCTATAACCTCTTTCGCCATACTGATGAGTTGTTCTTGAATAATCAGCGCTAATGACAATATTTAGATACGCTTCTTTTATGAAATTTTGATCCCAAGAAGCTTTGACTAAGTCATTTAATATATTATCTCTCTTCATAAATTCTAAACTATGAGTCTCTAAATCATAGTGATAGAGCCCTTTATTTTTTAAAATTACCCAAATTTCTAACGGATAAGTCGCTCCCGCGGACGGAACCGTTCGTTTATGATCTTTTTTACCCTGTGACACCCATAAAATTTGAGATATCTTTTCAAGATCAATTTCCTGATCAGCGTATTTTCTGATACTTTCCCGTCTATATATACATTCTTCTAAGCTTATATTTCCCTTTAAGTTTGGTTTGGGCAGAATAATGTCCATTTATTAAACCTCTTATTAGTTTCGATTTTCTAAAAAGAATTTACATTAAAAACTATTTTCTAAGAAATAAAAACCTTTAAGTTCTTTTAATGGGCTTGTTATATTATGGTATCATTAAAAGAATTATTTCAAAATTGGAATGAATTAAATGATCAAGCTAATGAATCTATGGGAAAATTTGACTTTTTAAAAATTAAAGAAGTCCGTCAAAAACAAAGTTCCATAGAAAATGCAATTTTTGAGATATTAAGAGAAAAAGCTCCAGAAAGCATTATTGAGATATTACCAGAGGATTGCGGACAAATGGAAATGGGGTTTAATAATAAAAAAGAATTGTTTTATTTTGTTATGGTTGATGATGAATTAAGCACAGATGATGAATTAAAATTACAGGCAATCTCTATTGATACTCTTGCAAAGATCGAATTAATAAAAAACTTTGAAATACAAGATGAATAACAAATAAAAATAAAATTTAGTAATTAAAATTTATCAGCTTCTTCATACCAATTCGGAAACCATTGGTAATATTCCTTGGGGAAAGCTTTCTGCAATCCATCGTATGTGGCCTTAACCAGCGTTAATTTTCCATTTTTATCTTTATTTGTAACTACTAAGTTTTCTGCTTCTAATTTTTCAATAATGTTTTTAATCTCAGATCTGCTACCTCCAATATCTTCTCTTACTTCATCTGGAGTCATATAAATTCCGGGATTTACTTTATAATCGTGGGCAATAACTTTAAGAACATTATCTTCATTTAAGTCCATTCCCTTAAATTCTGATTCTCGTTTTGAGATAATTGGCGCATTTACGTCGTTATTCCACCGTATTCTTATTGTTCTATTATACATTGGCAACATAGAACTAAAACGGAATATAATCATTTTTTGTATTTCTGTAGTACCTGCTGCAATTTCTCCTATTTTTGATTCTCTCACTACTCGTTCAACAGGTAAAAACTTAGTAAGGCCATCCCCTCCCAATATTTGAATCGCTTTTATACCTACCTCGCGAGCAAATTCAGTGTTTATCATTTTGGAAATTGATGCTTCAATCATAGGTTCCTTACCATCATCCAACATTTTAGCTGTGTAATAAGAAAATAAACGTGCTAATCTTGATTTTGTGATAATATCTGCTATTTCATTTTGAATGCCTGGAAATGATATTGTAGGTCGATTGAACTGTACTCGCCTTCGAGTGTAGTGATATAATAAAGAAGTGATATCCTCAAATACTCCTCCAAAAACTGCAGCTCCAATTAAACGCTCAAAGTTTAAGCCTGCCATCATCACGTTCCATCCTTTCCCTACAGCTCCTATTCGATTTTCATCAGGTATCCTCACATGATCAAAATCTAAATATCCGTTTGGAACATTATCAAAACCGATAAGTGGATTTACTCTTTCTAAACTAAATCCTGGAGTTCCTTTTTCCACAATAAATGAAGTAATATGACCATATTGTTTTCGAGTAGATGGATCGTCACTAGTTTTAGCATATATAAAATATCTATTTGATACACCTGCTCCTGTTATATAGCGTTTTTTTCCGTTAATGACCCATTCATCACCGTCTTTAATAGCAGAAGTAAATACATTAGCTGCATCAGAACCAGCAAAAGGTTCTGTAATACATAAAGCTCCTAGCTCATCTCCCTTAGCAATTTTAGGGAGCCACTTTTGTTTCTGTTCTTCCGTTCCAAATCTTAAAATCTGTTCTAAACCTGCTAACATACTCACTGTAAATACATGGCCTACCGCATATAATCTCCCTAATTGTTCTGCTACGATGCAACTACCCGTTGCCCCTAATTCTAATCCCCCATACTCTTTAGGAACGCCTGCTCCAAAATAACCCTCATCAGCTACCTTTTTTACTAATGGCCAAGGAAACTTAGTACTCCAAAAATATTCTTCTGCTTCTTCAAAGTGCTCATCTACAAAGGCTCTTACTTTTTTATCAATTTCTCTTTGTTCATCAGTCCACCAAAAAAATTGTTCACTCAAATTTATAATTCCCTCTACCTATATCTTTAAAACTATTGAAATTTTAATATTGGATTTAATTGTTGATTTATCTAAAAGTTTAGTAAAATCATAATATAAATTTTAATTAATGGGCTCATATTATCTTTTTAATAAATATAGGTTTTATATAGAATGTCGATTCCTGCATCCTTAAGAGAAGGACCAAGAACAACTAATACTCTCGCAAAAAAGTATTATATTATCATTTATATTTTGTTAATAACATTCGGGGCACAACCAACAATTTATTGGTTTTGGTTTTATTGGAAAACGTTTTATACTGTTGGGACTATTTTTTATGTTTTTTTTCCTTTTGCTTTTTTATTAGGAGTGGTCTTAATGATCCTTTTTTCTACTATTGTCTCAAAAATCTTCTTGATAATAACAAATTTATTTTATAAACCGAAACAAGGGATTTTTGAGTTTAACACGAATAATAAAGATTACCGTTATTGGAGCTTAAGAAGTGTTATTAAAAAATGGCCTATTTGGCTAGCAAGGCAACTTTCAATTCCATTTTTTGAAACGCTAATTTATAAAATTTTTGGGATTAAAACTTCATTTTCGGCATCCTTACATGATTCTTGGGTGGATTGCGAGTTTGTAAAAATTGGAAAAAATTCTAAAATTGGCCAGGGAACACTAATCATGTCGAATATTATTGTTCAAAATAAATTAATCATTAAAGAGGTAAATATTGGTAATGATGTAATTATTGGTGCCCATTCATTAATTTTACCAGGTACTATAATCGAAGATAATGTAGTTGTTGAATGTAACTCTATTACCAAGCTAAATCAATATTTAGAAAAGAGCGAAGTATTTGGGGGTAAACCCGTTAACAAAATAACTCAGAATGCTTTATTTAAAGAAAAAGATGCAATTGAAAAGAGTTTATTTGAACAAAGTAAGGGTATGATTAATAATGAGTCATTTTTAAGAGCGCATATGAAAGAATTATCAGTACCATTTCATTTTTATATAATCTCCGGAATAATTATCATTGGATTTTCATTTATAATTCCTGGGTTATTATTCTATTTTTATCTATTTATGATTTTAGGAACAAATTTATTCACATTACCACTTATATTTAATTCATTATTACATCCTATAGTTTATACATTGACTCTTTTAACTCCTTTAATTATTATTGGGATTTATCTTATCCATCTGTTTTTTATTGCACTATTTACCAGATATTTCTATATTATGGCTGATAAACGAGGGCCTTCCCAAGGAATTTATGACAGAAATCTAGATACATCAATAAAGGCTTTGGATTATTACCATTTTAGCTCATTTCTGATGAAATATCCAATATTTGCTTTTTCAAGGTCTCCCTTTCCATGGCTTCTTAATTGGGAATTAAGATTTATCAGATCAAACAAAATAGGAAAGGGTACTATTCTTGAAGAAACCTTTTTACATAGTCATATCAACTTCGGGAAAAACAGTTATTTAGGGACATCTTCTCATATTACAAATCATTTAGTGGACGGAGTTTATGGTGATGAAAATTTAACATTTATAGGTGTTGATATTGGAGATAGAGTCATTCTTAATGCTATAACAGGAGGGCTTCCGGGTACAGAAATAGGTGATGATTCTACATTGTTACCAGGATGCACTACCCTAAAATATGATAAATTAGATGGTAGTGCTATCTATGAAGGATTTCCTGCTAAAAAATTGAATAATGAGGAAGTAAAAAAAATTTTAGGTGGTGAAAATTTTGGAGAGTGAATCTAATAAAGATATCTCAAAAATCTTAGGAAAAATTGATATTAGTCAATATCCAATCACAACTAACACATTCTCATGGACATTTTTTGCCACTATTTTATATTTTTTATTGAATATATTATCTTTTTTAGTTCCAAGCGTCATGATTTTAACATTTTTTACATTTGCGATGGATTCCTTTATATTTCATTGGAGAATATTTATTGTATTTATCGACGTTTTAGCATGGTGGGGGTCATATCTCCTTATTAGTCTTCTACTTGGAAAATTATCCTTAGTTATCCTAAAAATGATTCATAAGCCACGAGAGGGTTTATTTGAAGCAACAAGCGGTAATAAGGATTATTACTACTATAGTTTGCGGATTGTGGTAAAGAAATTTATTTTTTGGATTTGGAATAATTTTTGTTTTCCCTGGGCTTCAAACTTAGTATTTAAATCATGTGATATAAGAGCTGACTTTAAAAGTACGTTTTTTGATGGGTGGTGTGATGTTGAATTTATCGATTTTGGTAATAATATGATGGTTGGGCAAGGAGCCATAGTTTTTTCAAGTATAATCATCAAAATCGATAGTAAAGATTATCTCTTAATTAAAAAAGTTATAATTGGGGATCATGTAGTACTTGGAGGTCATTCAATAGTAGCTCCTGGAACTATTATTGGTAAGGGTACAACTCTTGGAATTTGGGCCGTTACGCATATCGGACAAGTATTAGAACCGAATTATATATATATTGGTAATCCTGCTCAGAAATACCAGCCTGTACAAAAATTTAGAGAAGAGAGTAAGACTAGTTCTTATAGACGGATAGTTGATACTGGTGAACGGATTCCCTTTGATATCTACCGCGGTAGAATGAAAAAAAATGGATAAAATATCTTTTTTTGATGAATTTTATTATTGAGATCTATTTTTAGAATAGATTATGATAAAACAATTTCTTCTTATTCATTCTTAATTCTTTTTAATTTCCTCGAATAAATTATCACTAAAAAGAGCATAAATGTTAGTGAAAAAACAATAAAACCATTCCCGAAAGGTATTCTTATGATAACATCTTCGGTATTTAATTCCCATTTAAAGATGGTGGTACCATTTGTAATTTTTTCAATTATAGAAGATATTCCAGATGGATCAATAGTATGTTCTATAAAAGTAGTATTTCCATAATCAAGAATTAACTTATTACCCTCTCTTGATGTATTAATATACCCTTCGATCTCAATTGCTTCTTGAATTAAAGTATAATTAACCGGAGTAGGAAAGATGAACAAATTTCCGCCATAAAATCCCTCACTTGACCAATTTAAGAAATTAAGTGATTTATTGTAGGCCATATAGAATGAGTTAATATACTGTGGTACCCAAGAAAAACGATGATAATATTCTAAAGTATAATTCATAAATAGATAATTATTATCCAGATATGTTGAGTTATAAATCGAATCTACAGTGAAACGTACGTACTCTACTTCCATATACCATGATTCTGTCGCGTTTACAGTTTCCCATATAAAGTCATTTCCTACTTCTGCTGGAAAAGTAGATTCCCCTAAAATGGTGCTTGTAAATGAATAATTCGGAAAGATTGTCAGTGACATAATTGAAAAAGTTAAAAAATATAAAGAGATTTTCCCTTTTTTCATGGTCTTTGTAACTGAAAATTAAGTTAATTATAATTTCTTTAGATAATGAATTATAGAAGTTTAAAGTATTTAAGCTTAAATTCTGATTTGTAAATTAATTTGAATATATTACTTATTACCTTTAAATGCCACTTATTTCATCAAACTTTTTAAGGTTTCTATTATTTTAACGCTTTTTCAGCTAAATCTTTTGAATATTCCGCCCATATATCCGGTTCTCCCTCTTCCTTTTTTCTAATTGAAAAACTACAAACTTCTGCCCCTGATGGAATAGTAGACTTGAATTCAATTTGATAATCACTTTTTAGAAGGTTTGAATCTTTAAATGCATTTATAATCCCTTGGACTAAATATCGTTGAACTCTACAATCAAATGCTTTATATATTCTTTGTAGTGGACACCAAATTATATCAAAAGAGCATTCATATTCACTATCAATTTTAGGGTTTTCAATTGAGGTCCAAGCTTGTGTATTAATGATCGTTGCCAAATAGCTCATGAGTTCAATATCAGAGATTTCGTGAGGAATTTCAACATTTTTAACGATTTGTGTCCCAATGTTATACCCGGTTTTTATTAAAGCCTCAAATACTACTTTTTGACCTTCCTGACCTAATATTTTTTCACTTTCTTTTAAAATGTTAATTATTGCAGTTGCCATAAATAATCCAAATTGGAGTAACGAGGTTGCATCAAAATCACTACGATTCATTACAGTTTCTCTAAATTCATTTAATACCTCTCGGAATGGTTCTCCTAGTTTTGTTTTTCTCCAATATATTTCTTTTCTTTCTGCTCCTTTTAAAATACCCCTATGATTCATCGTAATTTTACCTTTAATCAATTTTGAAAAAGCAATGTATCTTCTATTGGTAAAATTATATAATAATTGATTACTTAAATATACAAATAAAGTATTTTCAATGTGAAATAAATTGTTTACACTAGTTCTTCTCCGCCATGGAGAAAGTATTTGGAATAAAGAAAATATATTTACGGGTTGGACAGATGTTGATCTTTCAGAAAAGGGAATAGATGAAGCAAAAAAAGCGGGTAAAATTTTGAAAGCAAATGGTTTTACTTTTGATCTAGCATTTACTTCTGTTTTAAAACGAGGGATAAGAACTTTGTGGATTGTATTGGATGAGATGGATTTAATGTGGATTCCAGTATATCGTTCTTGGAGATTAAATGAAAGACACTATGGCGCTCTTCAAGGACTTCGTAAAGATGAAATGGCAGCAGAAGTGGGTGAGGAACAAGTACTAATCTGGAGAAGAAGTTATGATATTAAGCCTCCTGCTCTTAAAACAACAGATCCAAGATACCCTGGGGATGATCCTCGATATAAGGATTTAAACTATGAAGAGATTCCATTAACTGAAAGTTTAAAGGATACAATAGATCGTTTTTTACCTTATTGGCATGATACTATCGCGCCCTTAGTGAAGATAGGAAGAAAAATATTAATTTCTGCTCATGGTAATAGTTTAAGAGCACTTGTTAAATATTTAGACAATGTCTCTGAAGAAGAAATCGTATCCTTAAATATTCCTACAGGACTTCCATTAATATATGAACTGGATGAGAATCTCAAGCCCCTAAATCATTATTATTTAGGAGATCCCGAAGAAGTAAAAAAGGCTATGAAAGAAGTTGCTGATCAAGGTAAAGCAGCATAAAATCTGGAATATTTATCTAGTTTTATGTATTTTAAGTTTAAATACGATGATTGCATGCTCAACAATCCAGAAAATGATTATAAAGTATAGAATCCATTCCGTAATGTGGGATTCTAAATCATACTGCCCAGGATTAAAATAATTAAGCGCATTATAAACGATAAAGAGTAGGAAACTACATATTATCACAATACCAGAGAATGCTTGTATATGTGAGAATTTTGGTGTTGTAAACTCTGTGAGAGTATAAAAGAGAGCAGCTCCCAATCCCCCAAGAAAAAAAAAGCTTGCTGAAAAATTATGAATGTCTTGCGAAATATTTACTGGAAAGATTCCGACAAAGAACGTCCCTATAGCAGAGATTAATCCAAGGCAAAAAGATATTATGATTAAAAATTTGTACCCCTTTTTCATATACAAAATTAAACTTAAGTGGATATAAAATGCAACCATAATAATGCTAGTAATAATCATTCCAATATTAAAGACAAAATTTGAACCGTTAGGGCCTGCCCCTAAATCGCTTAAATAATGTGTGATCAAGCTAAATGAAGGATCCACAGATAAATAGAGGAATATTGCTATTAGAACTGTAAGCAAAGGTGCAAAAAGTGTTAATAATGTCAGAGTAGGATGACTTACTGCTTTATATAATTTTACTAATCTGTCTATTGTTGTTCACTTATAGAACATGCATTTCTAATAATAATTATAAATAAATTTACCTTAATTAACTATTTTGATTCGCAAATACCATATTCATAAAAAATTAGTAAGAAAGAAAAAATAATATTTAAGAATTAAATTTAAACTATTCCCATTTCATCCCTAATAGCTTATAACTGTCTGAAACACCCATCAAAAGTTCTACATCATATTTAAAACCTTCAATATTTAAAAAAGGCATAAAATATTTATTAAGTTCTGCTATAGCTTCTTCTGATTTGCCTCGTTCAGTATATACCAAATGATACTGTTTTAGACCATGTATACCTCCAGAGGTATTAAATATTCTCCATTTAGACACAAATGGTATTTCTCTAGGCTGCTTTAAATATAGTTTTGCCATCTCGGCTGCTTTATTAGGGGGGTACCATACAGTAATCATAAAAAGCCCCATAAAAATCACATCATTAATTTTTTTTTTTTGGATTTCTCTGTAATAAATACTAATTCTTAGTAACTATAAAAATCTTGACATTTTTATCTAAATTCTCTGGTGCAAATAATTTAATAAATGACATTAAACCACCATTATTATGGAAAAAAAGTTAATAATAAATAATCCAGTAGTATCCCGTCAGGTATTTTTTCCTAGAAAAACACCAGTTCCTTCAAATTTAGATCCATTTACTAAGATTCTAAGATTTCCTATAGATAAGAAAATCATAATTGGGGGAATATGTTTTATAAAAAACACTGAATTACCCACAATTTTATTTTTCCATGGAAATGGTGAGGTTGCGTTAGATTATATATTTGCAGCACCCACATTTTTTGAATGTAATGTTAATTTAGCAGTAATGGATTACCGGGGGTATGGATTTAGCACAGGAGAACCGTACTATACATGCTTAATTTCAGATGCAATACCAATCTATGATGCTTTTAAAACTTGGGCTGAGGAATATGGGCTTTTAAAATCTTTTTTTATTCAAGGAAGATCTTTAGGTAGTGTATGCGCTTCAGAAATCGGAGCTAATAATCCAGAAGATGTTAAGGGAATTATTATTGAAAGTGGATTTGCAAGTTTATATAATATGATGACCGTCATATTTCGTGTTGAAAGTTCCCAATTAACCCCGAATTCAGTAGCAAAGTATTCTAATGATATACGAGTGCGCAATTTTAAAAAGCCTACTCTGGTTATTCATGGAACAGAGGATTATATAATTCCATATACCGAAGGAGAATTATTATATAAAAATCTTCCTGAATCTATTGAAAAGAATCTTATTTTAATAGAAGGAGTAGGTCATAATTCAATTTCTTTAAATAATGACATATATTTTACGGTTTTCAAAGACTTTATTTCTAAATTTAAATAATTATAACTTGAAATTCTAACTTCCTAAAGCTAATATCATATTGTATACTAATAAATAGCGTATTAACAAAAATTTATAAATAAAAGCAAATAGCTTATTTTAAGTAAATCTAATTATATTTTAAATAATTGAAAAATAATAAAAAGAGATTCGTTATGAGAGAAAAGATTTCTAAACCCCTTAAACTTGCATTTCTGTTGCATTTTTTTGTTGCAATTCTCTTTGGTTTAACTTTTTTACTTTTCATTGAATTCTATGTTGAGGTTACAGGATGGCCTTATTTAGATCCCATTGCAGGACGAGTTTTAGGAGCAGCATTTATTGGGTTCGGTATGGCTTCCCTCCTTTGTTGGAGAGAAACTGAATGGACCAAAGTTAAAATAACGGTTCAAATGGAAATTACTTGGTTGATAGTTGCTATTGTTGCTCAATTTTGGATTGTTTTTACTTTGGGACTTCCCATAATGGGCTGGGTAAATGTAGTGATAATGCTTGTTTTTTGTATAGCATTTTCGTGGTTTTATTATCGACAAGAAATGGGAAAATAAAGAAATTAAAATTAATAATTTTTAACAAAGTACAAATTCTTTTTTCTTATCATTTTTAAAAATCGTTATTCTACAAATTCAGATAACAAAATTTTTTTGAATTCTGAATTTCTTTTATCAAAGGGTATGCTTTCTGTTCCATTATAAATATCTGGTTGCTCAAAACTTCTGAAAAAATCCTTTAGTGGAATTATTATTTGTAGTAATTCAAAATAAAATAATTTGTTCAAACTTTTATTACGATAATTTTCTTCTCTTATAATCATAACAATTCCATAGATTTTTGTTATAATGATTAGATTTTTTAGTTTTTATAATTTAACAGGCAATAAATTTAGTAATGTAAGATTTATTTCATTTCAATTCCCGTAAAAATTCGGTTATTAGAAATTTTTTTATTTCATATTTATTTACTATCTTTTACCGATACTCGAATTAAAGGTAAATATCCATCAATATGAAATTTATTTTTAATTAGTTTAAAAAAAGAACTAATATACTCGTTAAATCTTTTACAGGATAGTTAGATTATAACGATATGAAATTTTTAATAAATCATTGTTAATTAAAAATAATTTAGAGCAATTTACCCTTAGCCACTAATATTGCTTTTCCCCCAACTGCTACGAAATATTTACCTTCTTTCTCTTCTGCTTTTAGTAGTAATAATGATTCTCTTCCAATTTCATAACCTTGTTCAACCCTAATATCAATTTTTTTTGTACCAAAGTATTCATGTTTAACCAGATATGCCGCTAAACATCCATTAGCTGACCCAGTTGCGGGATCTTCTGAAACACCATAGTAATCTGCGAAAAATCGAACATTTAAATCATTTTTTTTATCATAAGTTTCAGGAGAAAAAATTAAAATTGATTTAGCATTAGTCTTTGCGATTAAATCGTTATATTTATTTTTATTTACGTTAGCACGTTTTACCGCATCTAAATTCTTTAAAGGAACTATAATTGTAGGAACACCTGTAGAGACCTCTTGAATTTTAAATCTACCATCTATATGATCTTCAGCTAAGCTTAAAACATCCGCTAATAAATTAGGAGCAAAATAACCATGAAATGTGGGAGTTTTATGTTCCATCCAAATTTCACTTAAATTTTCTCCTTTATATTTAAATAAGATAGCAATTTGACCAATCTTTAAATTTAGACTAATGGTTTTAACCTTCTCTTTAATGAATTCTTGATGTAGAATAAAAGCTGTACCAATAGTTGGATGCCCCGCAAAGGGTAATTCTATTTTGGGGGTAAAAATTCTCACATCGTAATTTTCTACAGATGTTATAAAAGTTGTTTCAGAAAAATTCATTTCTCTTGCAATTTTCTGCATCATATTGTCTGAAAGATGATTATTACTAATAACAACAGCGAGTTGATTACCGCCATATTTAAATTCTGCAAACACATCCACAATATAAAAGGTTATTCCTCCGTGTTGGATTTCTTTCATAATTCTAACCTTAAAATTAATTTTTATTTAGAGATTTTTAATTAATTTTCCTTTATCTAATATTTTCTTAGGCTACTTCACATAAAAAATTTTATTAAAAATCAAATTATAAAATTTAAATTAATTATGATCCAGAGAAGAAATTAAATTTACCAAAAACAATAAATATAGTTGAGGAGTATCTGATGGAGAAATTTAATAGTTTTATGATGTTTTTAGCTAGTTTTTTTACTATTTATGTATTGGTTTCAATATTTTATCTCTTTACAGCATTTAGTTATGGCCCATTAATTTTAGATTATTTGTTTAGTTATCAAGTTCTTCTTGCTCTATGGGTAAGTATAAGTTCTTCAACTATAGTTGTGATAATTTCCTTAATATTTGGAATCCCTACTGCTTGGATATTAGCAAATAAGGATTTTAAAAATAAAACGATATTAGAAACATTAATTGTTGATATTCCTCACTCGTTTCCACCCGGGGTGGTAGGTACTACATATCTTCTGATGTTCCAACCAACAAGTCCGATTGGAATGATATTAAATACTTTAGGGCTAAATATAATAAACACCTTTTGGGCAATGATATTAGTGAAAACTTTTATCTCCGCTCCCTTTTTAGTAGGTATATTAACAATGAAATTTCGACAACTTCGCGAATCAGAGTTAGAAGTTATCGCAAAGTCTTTGGGTGCCTCTGACTATAAAACTTTTTACTCAATTACATTACCATTATCTAAAAAGGCAATGGTAGCAGGTAGTGCCAGATGTTGGGCTCGAGCGTTAGGAGAAATTGCAGGTACAATAGTATTTGCTGGAGCTATCATTCCTGGTGTAACTCAAACTATGCCTGCGATAATAGTATTCGAAGCACAAACCTCATTACCAGCGGCTTTAACTCTCGCATTAATACTTGCAATTATTTCAATTACTATTTTAATTGTATTTAAATTACTTTTGGAGAGGAAAAAATAAAATATGGTTTCTGTTAGATTAATTGACATTTCAAAAATTTTTGCCGAAACTGAAATATTGAAGCATATTAATTGGGAGATACAAGAAGGAGAATTAATGATATTAGTAGGTCCAAGCGGGTGTGGTAAAACAACCCTTTTGAAAATAATCCTTGGCTCATTAAAACCTAATAGTGGTAAGATTTACTTTAATGAAGAATTAATCAATGATATTTCAATCTCAAAAAGGAATATTGGATTTGTTCCTCAAAATTTTGGTTTATTTCCTCACTTAAATGTGCATGAAAACATAGGTTTTGGAATGAAAATGCGTAAAGCTCCACAAGATAAGGTTAATTTTCAAGTATCTAAAATAATAAAAATGTTGAAACTTGAGGATTTAGAACTAAGGATGCCAAATCAATTGAGTTGGGGTCAACAACAACGCGTAGCTTTGGCAAGAGCTTTGGCAATACAACCCCAGCTCCTATTATTAGATGAACCATTGAGTTCCGTTGATTGGGTTGCTAGAAAAGAGATTACAATGGAAATAAGCCGTTTGCAAAAAACTTTAGAAATTACGACTATTTATGTTACACACGATATTACTGAAGCTTTTGATATAGGTGATAGAATTACTGTCATGAGTGCTAGTAAGATCGAACAATCTGCTAGCCCTGAAGACTTAATTAAAAATCCAAAAAATGAATTTGTCTCGAGTTATATAGGGCATAATAGAAATATACAAAGATTAGGCTCATTAATGCAATCAGATTTAAAATAGAACTTTATAAAATAAGCAAATTCACTTATTAATTTATATTGTTTTAACCTTTAGATTTTAAATTATTGAAGATTTTCTATTATTGAACCTAATAGTTTTGAATGTCAAATTATAAATGAAGATAACCTTTTTTGGTTTACAATATCTAATTTAACTAAAATAAAAATAGATTTTTTAAGATTATGCCAGATTTTTTAGAAATTAACAAGAAAAATTTTCAATTATTTTTTATCTTTTCATTTGCATTTTCCTGGTTATTATGGACTCCCAGCTTTATATTTTCTGGTGTACAAAATGAATTTTCAGATATAATAGCTGGTTTAAGAGTTATCGGAACCTTTGGTCCAACGATTGCGGGTTTTTTATTAAGTTATATGGAAGAACGCTCTTTAGGAGTATTTGATTTATGGAGGAGAGGATGGCATTTAGAAAAACCCTTATATTTAATCCCCGCTCTGCTTTTAATACCACTATTAATTATTATTTCACTCTTAATAGCAGTTTATACAGAAGGATTAATTCCACCGGAGGCATCTAATATTTTAAATGAAGAAAATATTCCTTTAATTATTTCCACATTCTTTCTTGGAGGTCCATTACAAGAGGAGTTTGGGTGGAGGGGATATGCTCTCGATAGACTTCAATCAAAATATAACTCTTTATCATCAAGTCTAATAATCGGAGTATTATGGGCTTTCTGGCATGCACCTTCATTCTTTATTCCAGGTACAATTCAATTCGAACAACCATTTTATAGTTTTTTCCCTTCGGTGTTAATACTCTCAATTCTATTTACTTGGTTATATAATAATACCAATCGAAGCGTTTTAGTAGCCATGTTATTTCATACATCGATTAATGTCTCTTATTGGATCATTCCCATCAACAATACTAGTTTTGGAACTGTGTATTATACAATTTTATTGTCTGCTGTTACTATAATTGTAGTATTTACCTATGGATCTAATACCCTAATGAGAAAATCTATAGAAAAGGCAAAAAAAGAAATAGATTCTACTGAAATTCCTTCTACTAAAATAGAAGCAATCCAAGTAAAAGAATATTATAATTAAAAATAAACCTTATAAATAGAGATTTAATTTATCTAAATCTTTCCTCATAACATCCACTCTTTTTTGTTGACCTTCTTCTGAGTCAAATCCCTGAATATCTTCCTCTAGATCAATAACCTCCTCTTCATAAGCTTTTTCTACAAGCATACCATATTTCATGGCAAAAGCAACTAATTCTGGAATTAACGATATCATGCTTCTAAAGCTGAATATCTCGCTTAATCTTACTAATATCTTTATCATCCCTCCAAAAGGATCAAGATCAACATC
>Ga0180437_10001849_pt1 | contig 35398 bp, 71 predicted proteins | sample SS_ome_4_FD_132410 | JGI IMG/M metagenome (GOLD analysis project Ga0180437, IMG submission 132410) | Hypersaline lake sediment archaeal communities from the Salton Sea, California, USA - SS_3_D_1 metaG | ecosystem: Environmental > Aquatic > Non-marine Saline and Alkaline > Hypersaline >... | reverse complement strand
TGATGTCACCTTTGATAATGTCACGGCCTCAGACACAATCACCCTTGGAGGAGTGCCCCGAAGCACATGGCCTAGTGGTGGTGGGGTTCCTTATGATCAGAGCCTTAACACGACTGATGATGTTGATTTCAACAGCGTCAACGCGACGACTTGGGTGAACGCCAGCGATGTGAATGCCGATGATTACTGGCTTGACGGGGCCACGAACCTAACAGCCTGGGTGGAGACAGAGATCGCGGCTTCAGGGCATAATCATGATCAGAATCTTAACACGACTGATGATGTCACTTTTGATAATGTCACGGCCTCAGACACGATCACCCTTGGAGGGGTGCCCCGAAGCACATGGCCTAGTGGTGGTGGAGGAGGGAACTATACACCATATGAATACACCGTTAGGTGCCGTATCGTGGGGGCTAACTATGAGGCGGTGGCTTATGATGGCTCGCTTCTGTATAATAATACGAATGCATATACTTGTCTACAGACGGCGTGTAACTATGTTACCAGCAACGCCGCTGGGAACCCTGTCTGGCGTAGAGGCCGCGTGCTCAATGACACGGTTATCCTGATCGGGTTCGGTGAATGGAATATCGGCGCAAACGAACTTGCAGTACCCAGCAGAGTAGTGCTTCGAGGAATGGGCCGGGAAGCAACCACGATCAAAGGAAGCCACGCATCAAATGTCATAGAGAATATGTGGAGTAACTGTACATGGGGTGCTGCGATCTATGATCTCCGAGTAGATGGCAGCGGTAACGCGATCCCAATAAGGTGGGATATGACCAATGGAACGCTACCGAGTAAAGAAACCTATGGCTGGGGGCTCCTAGATCTCCAGCGACTACACTTGACCGGGTATGATACCTATAGCCTCTACTGGAATATTGATAGCGGGAACAATGCCGTATTACATATCAATGATGTGAGGGCACAGGGAATATGGATGCTGGACCGTATGTTCGACAGTACGGTAACTATGTTTCAGTGTAGCGAACTATATATAAAAGATAGCAGCGCATCCCTTATCGACCACTTCTACATCGGAGGCGGGCATAATTATGGCCTCAGAGTCTATGATGGATCAGCACAGAACGATAACTATGATCTAACATTCACAAACGGGATAATAGACAACCCCTTAGAAACCTGCGTTATTGTGGAGGATTATGCGGAGAACCTGATATTTGATGGGATCACGTTCAGTAACCTTAACTGGGACTCAGCTAACAACACGTTTTCAGCCTTCATAATAGAAGGAACAGCACACCACATCAACGTCAAGGATTGCCAGTTCGTAAATGACTTGGTGTATCAGCACGCGAGCACATGGAAATACTTGATAGAGGAGAAAGCGGGCAGCCACAACAACACGTATCTAGGAAACACCTACGCAGACAACTCATACCGAGGATTAGAGGTATGGGACCGAGCCACAGGGGCAATCTACGAGGACGCAGGAAACAAAGCATCATACTGGGAGACACCATACGGAACAAGCCACGGCACAGCAGAAGCCAGCAACGACGACTGGATAGCCCACCACATAGACCCCAGCCTAGCCGTAGACATGGGAAACCTAACCATAACACTCACCGTACAGGAGTCAGACGCAGCCTACGCAGCACAGGTGAAAGCCGTTAACGCCACACACTTCCAGTTATACCTATACGACATAATAGCCACAGCCGTCGAGGAAGTAGATAAAACAATAGACTGGACAGCCAAATACGAACCCTAGATCAAACCCTCCTTCTCCATAACCTTCGTCAAGATCTTTAGCCACACAACGAAAAGCGTAAACAATCCCATATTATTGGGAGCGTGATCTGTTTATGTGGATAATATAGATCAGTGTACGAAAAAATTTAAATACGTGTTGTAAACCCTGTTTACATAATGGTTGTGGAAACAATAGCCAAAAACGAAGACTACAACGAAACCACCATCATAAGAATCACAATATACAACTGGAAACGACTATCAACACTAAAAGAGCCGGGAGACAGTTTCAACACAGTTGTACAGAGACTCCTAGACGAAAAGGAGAAGCAAAAATGACGGTCTACCAGGAAGGCTATATATGCGCTGTCTGTGGGCCCGTCACAGCTAAACTCTGGTGGAGCAACGAGGAAAACGATCTCGTAGCCTCATGCACCCGATGCGGAGCAATCATACAACGAATCATACCCGTACCATTCTCCACACCGCTTGCGGGTGGAGGCAAAAGGCCGGGGCAGCCCGCATGTATACCTAACTCCGGCGAAGCCCCGGCCCCACCCCAGGAGGACACCGCATGAACCCGGAGATAAACAAGAAGTTCCGTGAGATCCAAAGCAAATGCAACAACAAGACACCCAAACACTACCCTGGTTACTGTCACCGAGCCATCCTCGACGTACTCAGCCTCCTATCCCTCATAACCGAAGAACTAGCAGACAAGGAAAACGCCATTGAAGACCTTGCCCTAGTAGACGACTTCATTAAAATGGAGGACCTGCTAAGTTGAGCTTCACAGAGAAAATCGACGTACTCGACCTCCTCATACAGATACTCAACGAACACGAAAAAAAACTAGACCTGATCACCAGCCGCCTCGAAGCAATACTGGAACAAGCTGAACCGGCTCTGCCCTCTGAGGAGCTGGAGGAGGACCAGGGCACCCCCAGCCCTGAGTCCTCCAAATACCTGGAGGACCACAGATGAGCCCCAAAGAACAGTCCCTCGTTGCCGAAGGGCGGGAGGGCCAGGGCAAGCCCAGCCTTGAGCCCTCCACAGTTATTCTCAAAAATGAGTCTAACTCCCCCAATTATAATGAACTGATACAGTTATTCTTATTATTAATAATAAGAAAAACTGGCTATGTCGCGCCGAGGCAAGTAGAGCAGTTTCTCTCAAAATTAAAAAAAACTGGTTTACTAAACAGTCAAACTCTAGCTATCTATTATTTCTTTTACACAGAACGAGCAGGCACAATAACATATCTCACTGAGGAACTAGACATCGATGATTCAACAGCCTATAGAGCAATAAAACCACTCATCAAATACAAGTTAATCAAGAAACTTGGTAAAATCAAGCCAGCACCAGGAGGCGGCCCTAAACCTACCATATACGGTGTACCTGATGCACTCCCAGAGGACATAGCAAACGCACAACATAGAGAGATGAAGAGAACCACACCAGGCTACGAGTTTGCCCGTAAGATGAGTCAGTTAATTCTCGACGAATACCTACCTCATAGACTAAACGGCCCAACTGAGATCAAGTATATAGAAGTTGCACGATTCATAGGCAGAAACTACCCCTATGGCGGCCCAGGTGGCTTCGATAAAAGTGGAGTAATCGATGTCACATGCAAACACCTTCACGAACAGGGAATCAAGGTCTGGAGGTAGCCCAATGTCTCAGCTTACTCTCACCGGCAAGAAACGGGCCATACAGGAGCCCTTCAACAAGCTAACTCCGGCTGAGGTTAAGATCTGGAACTTCATGAACAGCATGGGCAAAGGCATGACCCACACCCACATCAAACAAGCCCTACGAAGCACAGGCATCCAAGTATTCGACAACAAACTCCGCAGCATATACCAAAAAGGCTGGGCAAAGAAATGGAAAGGCCCCGACGGCATCTATCTATGGTACGCGATCCCGAAGGAGGCTGTCTAGTGCCGCGTGTAAGCAACATCGACAAGGCATTGAAGGCATGGAAGCCTAACCCCGTTGAGCCGCCCATCCCGGTGAAGGCTGAGAACCTGCACAGAGCAGCGCGAAGGTATCTGCTAAAGGAGGCTACGATGTGACTGGCTTCTGTGTCCCGGTGAAGACAATAAAATGCATGAAATGCGGGCACACTCTTCTCTACACGGGAAGAGGCCGCCACATATGCACCAACCCAGACTGCCCTGTAGATCACATGATGGTAAACCGACACGGCAGAGTCTACAAGACAGTAATGGTGTCAACACCAATGGAGGCAGAGAAATGAAAGCCACAAACTACGAGAAACTACTAGCCTATATAGCCGCAGGCTACGTTATGCTAATCTTCGCATACGTATTAGCTGAAACCTACTACGCCCCACCCGAATGGGACGTATTCACAGTCTTCGACGTATCTTACCGCAGCAACAACCAGACCACCATCATACTAACCTACGGAACAGGAAAACACGTACTCCGAGGCTACTACACACTACAGCTAGACCACACATACTACCTAGAATACCGACCAGGCATACGCTTCACACCAAGCACCGTACTACAGCTAACGGAGGTCACAAATTGAAGTGCTGCAAAAAAGCCGGAGTCATGAACCCACACCAAGACACCAGAAAAATCAACCCCATCTACTGCGTCAACTGCGGCACATCATTCAACCAAAGGAGACACAAAAAATGAAATGGCTAAAAACGGCCCTGAAATACGCTGGAGTCGGCACCATACTCGCACTCCTAGCCCTACTCATAAGCCTCGTCTGCGGCGTGGCAAGCATATACTGTAAGCTAAACGGGTGGTGGACATGACCCAGACATGGAGTGAAATGGTGCTAGAAGTCGAGACAGGCATACGCCTCACATCGATGCAGCGCAAGATGGCGGCCCTCGGCATCAAAGTGCCCCTAGGGAAACACAGCAAACCTGGTTGGGGCGGGGCTCTACCCTTCTACGCCTTCAACTGCAAGCTACACGGAGTAGTAATAAACTATCCCCAGGGATATGCCAAGATATTGCGGTGCCCTGAATGCGATAGAGAAGAGTCCCAAAGAGAGGCAACAAAACGGACTGATCCTAAGATGAATGTCTTAGCTGATGAGCCGGAAACGGCGAAATCTGTCCGACCCACACAGGTGAAAAAAAGTGAGCGAGAGATTCGAGAAAGTAAGAAAGTACGTTGAGTCCACGGGAGTAACCCACTCATACAAGAAGTATGTCCGAGAGGCCCATTTCCACTTCAGAAATCTACCCAAGGGCGACCTCAAGGACACCCTGGCCCTCATGGGCTTGACCCCGCACCCTGAGAACCCTCATTGTATGGTTCTACTAGGGTTAACCGATAATACATCTGAAGGAGGGAGATAGATGAACCTATTATGTAGACTAGGGCTCCATGATTGGAAATACGCTTCTAAGGTTCCTCCTTATGAGGAAATGCCTGAATCGCTCAGACAGGCCCCATGCCACTTCAAGGCTACTTGTAGGCGGTGTTCGGCTGTTAAATATGAGGGTCAGTTCGGTGAGATGGATTTTCGCAGCGTGGTTTTACCATCCAGAGACACATCTGAAACACGGATCAAGGAGGGAGATCAATGACAGACATATTACTGTATGGTATTCTAGTTATGTATCTTATTGGTTTCGTTCTAGGTTTTGGAACGGCCCTTGATCTTATTGAGCAATCAAAAGAAGTTGGCTATGAATACACATCAAAATGGGCGTTAGTCAAGTATTGGTTAGATCCCAGAAACCGCAAATCCAGAATTACCCATGAAACGCGGAGGGAGATAAAATAAGTCACTCAACCAATGAATTAAGAGGGGCTGTAATCCTAGGATTAGTCTTAGGGTCCGCCATAGGTATTTTTACTTATGACTATTTCTATGTTTACGGTCTACGACTTGACAATGATCTTTATCTTTCTAAGATTGAATCTAGAGATAATAGAATACAGGCATTAATTGAACGTGCTCACAAACTAGAGAAAGAGGTAGCAGAACTAAGAGACACAAATTATTATGACTTAATGAGAATCGGCAAGTTTGATGATAAATATGTGGTATATCTAGGGAACACTGCCATAGTAGGTAAGAACATAACAATACTTCATATAGCAGATGCAAACCACGAAGCCTTGAACTGGGCTTTAGCACATGCGGCTCCAGATTCATCAATATTCCTAGCTGATCATGAAATCAAGGGACAAATAGATTTTGGCTTGGCTGAATGGAGCGTGACGATAAAATGACCATTATCATGCATGCCAAGAGGACGGAGGAAACATAATGAGCTGCACTAGATACGAAGTCTATGATCCGTATGATTATGGTGTTGAACACCCAACCCCATGCAAATGTCCCCTCTGTGGCGGCTTCCTGAAATGGGTAGATATGAAGCCTATCTGTAACAAATGCAACACTGAGTTAATGATCTTCCCTGACATCGACGAAGAAACAGGTGAAGAGAGTGATTACGCAGGCAAAATATGCCCTGTTTCCATTAAACCCAACGATTCACGGTCCCAGGAGGAAACACAATGAAATATGAAGTAAACGATAATGAAATTACTTTCAAGGTAAAAACGGATCAACCCGGGAAATGGGCTATTGTTGAAGCAATAAGACAAACTCTTGATTTCTGGAGAACTGTACGGCATCACGCCACTTTCAAAAGAAAAGCCTTCGAGACAGTCATAATAAAAATTGAGAGGGTGGATTTTCTATGATTTCCATTTACTACACGGAGGTACGGAAATGAAGTGTATATATTATCCGTGGATAGAGTGTAACAAAGACGATCCTCCTGTACTTGATGAGTGTTGGGAGTGCCCAGAGGCTTTTGTTTTATTTGACAACAAGACAATAGCCTTGGCTATATTGTTCCTAATCTTAGGGGCAGTTTTGGGGTGGTTTGCGGTTTGACCATAGATAATCAGGAAAAGAGGCCCACACAATGACAGCGAAAAAACTATGCAAGAACTTAGGATACTCATGTGATTACATTGAGTGGGGAGAAGACGATGAACTTTATTGCACAGATCCAAAGACACCGTTAATCTGCGAAGTCCCAAAGAAGCCATGTAAATACCCAGACATCTGGTGTCCACATACAAACTACTATCTAAACGATGAAGAGGAGGAAAACCCCCTCTGTGAAGCAATCCGAGAAGGGGTAACTGAGTGTCCCTTCCAAGTTTACGAGCCAGATGGTATCACTTGGCCTTTCCAAGAAACGCTCCTAAAAAGCCCATACTGGAATCTTAAAGGGTTCCAATACTTCAAAGACAGGGTGCTTGTCGATGAGAAAGTAATAGTGGCAATCCAGAACTGGGCGGCTGACTGCACCGAGCCCACCATGCCGAACTATAAAGACACAGAATCAATGTTTAACGCCCTAGACCTTATCTACAAACTCCTTGAAGAACTACAAAAAGGACCACTTACCATAGAAAACAAGGATCTCCATAACTTCGGGGTTGAGGTTGTCGAGCTAAATCAGATTACATCCATTAATAACGGTGGCGAAAGGACATGACCGAGTTTAAATGGCCTGAAAACTGTAAGGACTGCGCCTACTACCATGACGATGTACCTGGGTGGGCTACCTTCTGTGATCTATTCCACGGGAACGGGATTGACCCTAACTGTGAACACAAGAAACCCGTAAAATGCGCCGGAGGACGGAAACAATGACGTTCTGGGGATACCTTGTACTCCTTTTCATCATTGGGTGTATGATTGAAGACTATCAGCATACAAAGCATGAGTTAGAAATGGAACGAATAAGAGAATCTAGGAGGGATACTAAGTGATCTTCTCTGAGGGCGATCATGTTGAGCAGATCAAGGCAGGGACAAAGACCCAGACGCGGCGAACCTCAGACAGATATGAGGTAGGCAAATTCTATGCGGTGCAGCCATGCCGAACTTGCAAGGGCATACCCGACGGCAAGATCCTTATCACCGCTAAACGCTTAGAACAGAAATCAGACTGGCCTCCCGGGTGGAGAATCCTACCCATCGAAGCTAAAGCAGAGGGCGGCTACACACCCAAGGCATACGAGGAACTTTACGAGGAAATGCACCCTGGCTGGACGGAACGATGGTCCTACCTTTTCCAGTATTACCCCACGAAGGCAATCGAGTTGATAGAAAACGGTGAACTCGATGGAGCTATGGCTGTCATGATGTCCAGAGCCTCCCAGCAAGTACGGAGTGAGAAATGATGTTCGTACCACATAAGCCTAGATCTAAGATACAGATGATCTTAGAGAAACACGAAATGAACAATATGACTAGGGGCCAGTTAATTAAAAAACTGATTCAGAATGGTTGGTCTAGCGAATCAGCCGAAACTCTAGCAGATTCAATATTATCCCTTTTCTCTAAAGGTGAACGGACATGAAACATGAAAGAGATCAACCTGAATGCTGTGATGATTGTCCCTTAGCAGAGGCCTGTGCGAATAAGGGTCCATGTGGAGCATTTGAACAGTTTTACGGTGTAGACGCAATCAAGTGGTCCATTGAATCAGATAGTAAGAGGAAACAAAAATGAGAGATGAAAATAAGTTAATGGCTCTTGTTGAAATATTCTTGCTATCTTCGTGTGATGATCTATGGGAGGAATTAACCTCAGAAGAACGCAGACAAGTATTCCCTAAGTTAATCACAGAATTTGTGGAGGCCAACTATTGACCATTTTCAAACACAGGAAGCGGTCAACATGAAAGAAACCCCAGATTATTGCCCATACGAAAAATGCCTTGAAATTTATAGAGATACTATTGATCCAACTGTCTTCAACTGTAAGAAATGTTTGGGTGATGACTTTCCATCCCAACTAGAAACCAAAAAGAGGACTGAGCCATGACTGTGACTTGGAAAAAGGATTATCTCAAGGATAGGGTTAAGGAATTACAAAGTCGAGAATTTTTAGATAATGATCTTCACACAGCGTTAGAGTTAATCCAAGAATTATTAGGTCACATGATTGAGGAGCATGGATTATTCAAAGATGACCACTGAAAAGCAAACAAAACGGACAGGATGATGATGGATGAGATCAGATTCATCGACCTCTTCAGCGGAATCGGAGGCTTCAGGCGAGGCCTTGAGCTCAGCGGAGGATACCGATGTGTCTGGTCATGCGACAAAGACAAGTACGCCAACCAAGTCTACACCTCGAGGTTCGGGGAAGAGAACCATCATTCAGGCGACATTAGGAAAGTCAAGGCCACGAGTATCCCCGATCACGACATTCTCTGTGCTGGGTTCCCTTGCCAGGCTTTCAGTGTTGCCGGAAAAAGGGGCGGGTTTGAAGACACTCGTGGAACGCTTTTCTTCGAGATTGCCCGCATTGCGCGGGCTAAACGACCCACGCTATTACTCTTGGAGAATGTCAGAGGGTTACTCAGCCACGATGAGGGACAAACCATCGCAACTATCTTGGAAATCCTGGTGGGTATCGGATATAGATGCGAGGGGCAAGTTCTCAATTCTAAGTGGTTCGGTGTACCCCAAAACCGAGAACGGGTGTTCATTGTCGGACATCTTAGAGGAAGAGATACCCGGCCAATATTTCCTATCACAGAAATTAATGAAAACGCTTACCAAGGAAATCAATGGCAAAAGGGCCAAGTTAGTAAATCCCTCAGAGCTGAATCTAATTACAATATGCGAGGAACCTACATCATCGACCCCTTCAACAAAGCGGAGAGAAAAGACATGATGGCTGGGGCGTTAAAGACGAACCAAGGAAGCCCAACAAGTACCGGAACGGCCTTAGCTATTTTGACCAGTAATCGTGGTGGCAACATCAAAGACAGAGTTAGATCCGTAGATACGACCCCCGCCTGGTGTCTTGGGGGTAGTGAGACGCAGATACTTGGATATGCTAATGCTGTTACTGATGGCTGGCTCATGGACACAAGCCACCACGATAAACCGATGTGCGAGTACCGGATTAGACGTCTAACACCAGTAGAGTGTGAGAGGCTTCAAGGCTTCCCCGATGGGTGGACCGAGGGCATAAGCGATACCCAGCGGTACAAGTGCCTCGGTAACGCGGTCACGGTGAATGTGATCAAGTTCCTTGGTGACCGACTCAAGGAGGCATTTAACTGAAAATAGAACGTGAATGGGCTATGCCTAATAAAAACACCTTCCAGATTTCTCCAATTAAAGAACTTATTATGGAGGAAATGGTTAACGGCGTCGTTATTGACCCATTTGCGAATACCTCAAAAATTGCTAATATAACAAATGATATAGACCCACAATATAAAACCGATTATAATTTAGAGGCCCTGGATTTCCTCAAATTATTCGACACTGAAACGGTGGATATGGGGCTACTCGATCCACCATATACACCTAGACAATTATCTGAGGTTTACAAGAAGCTAGGGAGATCCGTGAATATGGAAACCACCCAAATTAGTTACTGGTCCAACCTCAAAGATGAAATGTCCCGCGTGGTAAAACCCGAGGGCAAAGTTATTTCATGTGGATGGAATAGTGCTGGGATTGGGAAAAAAAGAGGCTTCAAGATAAAACGGATTCTCCTAGTTAATCATGGTTCCATGCACAATGATACAATCGTGGTGGTTGATGAGAAACTTCAATCAAGGTTGACCGCGTTTAGCAAATCAAAGAGGTCGTTGCATGAACAGTGAAAAACTAAGGTATTGGGCTAGTCTAATTTACATTCCAGATGATCCACGGCTTAGGAAGCCGAAAGGCAGCAAACACCAGGAGAAGATAAGGGAGATACTGACCCTGGTGAAAGAGGCTCGCGAAAACCCCACGGTGGATGTTTATGAACGCCTCCGTTCTGTGCGTCCTATATACTGCCCCGATCATGTGCCCGGGTTCGTGAATTACTGTATGTATCTTCAGTATCAGCTAACCCAGATCGAGGGCTTTGTCCATAAAGATGAGGGTGCTTAGGATGGATCGAGAATACGAAGAAACAATGAAGTGGCTTGAGGGTTTGGGCTTAGTCAACCCACCAGTAAAATACCCAGTTAAAGACCCGATCCCAGATGGTTCAATCCATTGTATAACCCCAGGCTGCTATAGTGAAAAAGAATACGCTAAAACATTCGGGGAAGCCTACGCAGAGGCATATCCCTTATTCCGTTACAAGTGGAGAGATGGGCATCTCTGGTTTGAGTGCGTTCAATGCGGGGCTGAGTTCAGGCCAAGTAAAACCTTGAATGGCGTCCATTTAAACGGAGGCGTTAAGGATGCCTAAAGAATGTCCAAGATGTAAGAGCCGCACATTGACCAAGGCAAAAGGGACCCCTGCCCCTGGACAGAAACTATGGGTTTGCACTCATTGTGGATTCAAGGCCATCCGTAAAGAGGAGAGCAAATGAGATGACTGAAAAAATGAAGAAAAAGGCGGGACCGCCGACATGTCCTATATGTGGCTCGACAAAAGAAGCATGGACTAGGAAGTTCCCCGCAACAAATGGACATAAAGGATTGTTGTGGATTTGCCCTAATTATTGTGAACTCTATAGGAAGGATGCTGAATGATCATTCCTCTTTCCACCGTTATCTATGATGAAAGGGCGAGAGATGGTACTTGGTGCATGGCACCTTATCCGAACCACCCCAAGGGCTGCCCTAACTTTCCCGAGTGCTGTGAGTCAAGACCAGACTTTAAGGAATTTGAGGGATATGACTGGTTCGCAGTTATAGCGGATTTTGACCTTAAAGCCCACGCTGAGAAACTGAAAGAGAAGCATCCAGGTTGGTCGGAGAGACAGGCTCGCTGTGTCCTCTACTGGCAGAATAGCATTAGAAAGAAGCTGCGTGAAAAGGCCCAAGGAATTACGTACCCTCTCATGGGCGATATTCTGCTGGATATCCCCGAGGCTTGTGGGGTTAATCTATTCGCTACAATGGCAAAACACGGCATTTATCTGAAAACTAATCCTGATTTGGTTAAAAAAATCATGTTAGTTGGTAAATTCCGTAAAGAGGAGAGTGCTTAGGATGGTGCCTAACTCAATCAAGAAAGCCATACACACGGTATCAGAACAGATATTTGATGTCTGGTGGGGTTGGTATTATAATTACTTCAAGCACGCCCCAAGATACATCTATGAAAGAGAAGGTGATGAATGGATGCTTGAACACTGGGAGGAAAATAACTATGATCCAGTGTGTTTCCCCTTGCCCTTCAAGATAAATTGCTTAGGCTGTCGTGGGTGTGCAAGCGTACCTAAACCACCTTTAAGACAATACGTGCATCCTGGACCATACAAAGTATTTTTTCATCCAATATTTCTTGACCAGTATGAAGATCTATTCGGTAAGCAAGCCACCTTTGAATTAGTTAATGACATGAGAATACAGCATCAAGAAATTGATTTAATCCATTTAAAGGGAGATAAAGAGGTAATATAATGGTTCCACCACCAATCAGACTAGAAACAGCTTTACTACAAGTATTAAGTGCTTTTATAATGATTTATATTCTAACTACCTACTTTGATATATCTGGTTTTGGTCTTCTTATCGTCGGCATTCCATTAGCTAAGTTGCTTAGTTGGGGGCTTGAGCAAATTCATGATCTCCTACGATATAGACGATATGGGGAATATTATGTTGATAGAAGAACGGGGGAAGTCTGGTGGCGTTCTTGGTTTGCTCCAAATTCTTGGGACGCAGGGGTTTCATGGGTAAGAACGTCTATCACCGAATCAGAAATAATTGACCGTTTAACGGAGGACACGAAGGATGAGTGAGAAGATGAAGCTAAGGGCAGGGCCACCTAAATGCCCTAAATGCGGTTCGATAAAAGAGGCATGGACTAGAAAGTTCCCCGTTACTAGCGGGCATCAAGGCTTGGTATGGTTGTGCCCTAAATTCTGCGAGATCCGTAAAACAAACGAGAATCAGAAACCGGAGGAGTCGAAGGATGCCTAGTACAAGGACAAGAAAAAGGCATAGAGTTAGCGAAAAGGAATCACCATTGTTAAGATGTTCTCGTAGAAGGAATTGTAGAAAAAGGAGGCGTATTACAAACTTGATTTCAGGCAGATCCTACATAATCAGAGATGCAATCCATTTCACAAACGATAAAATGGAGAGGGAAAAATGAACTTGAGAAAAACACAGTGGTTTAATCAGTTTTTATGTAGATTGTTTCAAGAACGTGCTTTACTCAAAGTAGAGCATAAGGATGGTTCTATAGAATGGGATAGTCTTAAACCCTATGGTGGGCCAACCCTAGCCTTTTGGCGTGAAACTGGATTGGATTTCAGGTTTTTCCCTACTACTTGGGAGGGTAGAACTGGGTTTTATTATCTCAAGGAGATGCCTTATGACATCCAGTTAGTAGCCACAAAGACGGAGGTGAAAGAATGAATTATGTCTGTCATGGATGTGGTAAAAAACTTGATACTATGGAGATTAGAGTAATCGGCCCAGGCACCCTAAAATGGTGCAATGACTGTGTTGAAAACGGAACCCAAAAACGAATAGCACAAGAATTATGGGATAAATACGGTTCTAAAGGAACCCACGAATCTACCAAAAAGTATCTTGAACTTACTGATGACCAGAAGTTAAATAGGAAGACGGAAAAATGAAATTTTTAAGCTATTTATCTATGTACTTCTCGTTCTGGTCCCTCTTCTTTGCTATTATATTTCCCGCGTTTGATAATTGGATGGGTAAACGAATAGAACGGAAAGTACATGAAGACTACCTAAAACGGGATGGGAAGACGGATGAAATGTAGCGAATGCCCTTGGAAAACGGTGCCGTTCTTTATCTGTAAGCACCAAACTATCAAAGACCGTCATGAGGTCATAGGCTGTAATATAGATGGGAAGCTGCCTGAAATTGACCGTGAATAGTATCAACCGAAGGATACCCATACCTAATTGGGTGCTTGGTATCATAATCATCTTATATGTTTTATTGGTGATTTTCTATCCTGGTGAACGCCTAATAGTATAAACTTTTATACCAAGTAAAAACATAGTAAATAACATGGGTAGACTCTCCAAATACCACGGTGGTATGAAAAAAAGAAAATTTAATGGTAAGACATACACTTCATGGACCAAAGAACCCAACAAATCAGCAGCCATAGCAGAAGTAAAAACACAGAGAAACAAGGGTTATTATGCTAGAAAAATTAAGAATAAAGATGGTAGTTGGATCGTCTATAAACGAAGAATGCCTAAGGCCCGTAGAAAAGGCATTACTAAAAAGAAATTTTAATCCGTTTTTGTAGTAACTCAATGGATACTACTACCAAAACAGTTATATAATAGTTGGTAGTAGTAGTATTTGACCTAAAATGGCGGGGAAAAGGAGAAAACTGGGAGAAGGGAGGAAAAGCATCAAAATAGAGATTCTGGAAGGTCAATACGAAGCCGACCCAGAATACATCGTTATGATAGAAGGGATGAGAGCAGATGAATGGGATGAAAACATGATCCTCAGAATAACTAAAGCCTTCGTACCCTATTTGTTCAAGGAGGCAGAGTAAATGATTTGTCCTAAGTGTGGTTATGAGTGGGTCACTAAATCCATTAGGAAGTATGTGACGTGCCCTAACTGTATGCGTAAGGTCTTGAACGTCCAGAAAGTTGATGAGGTAGAGGACCGTGAGTGAATACATCCACTCTCAAAAGGAATGGAAGGCGTTTTGGGGTTGGTTCAAAAATCATTTACCTAGTAGTGTGGTCTCTGATCCTAAATACCCGAGTGAGACACCTAATTCGTTCAAATCCGCCTGTGAAATAGCCATTTATGATTGGTATCATTATAAACGAATAGAGATGAAATGGCTGTCAGACCGTAAAGTGGGCGAGTCAACGGAGGCCGAAAAATGAATAAAATGGAGAAGTTTTCTGTTTTACTCATAGTCATAGCCACTACAATAGTCTCGATAACTGTAACTAAATATATGTTCGAACCTTTAGAGGAGAAGCATTTAACACCGGAACCCTATGGGGAGGTCTTCATAGAAGGTGGCTTATATAATTCTCGGGTTGGAACTCAAACATGGATTAAAGTCTATAATAGAGCTGGAACCTTTGAGGAACGATACGAGTTTAACGAGTTTACGGACTTTGCAAATGGGACAGAGGCAACAAAAGTAATTCAAGGTGCTTTAGATGCTCTATCCGATGGAGGAAAGCTGTATTTAGATAGCGGCAATTACTTTTTAGGTTCTCTAAACATAGAAGACAACACAATAGTCCTAGAAGACCATACAACTCTCCAAGGCAACTTCTCAGTTTTTTCATAAAGTCCATTTAAGATACAGCTTAAAGGATTAGACATATTCTATTACTATACAAGTAAACACAGCGTCTGTCTCGCAATCGTCGCCTCCTGCTATTTCGTGTAGTATCTTGATCATTATTTGATCTCCACCAAACATTTCATCAATATCTGTATCGTCAGTTGAAGTTAGTAGCCAGTAGATTCCATCGTTAGCAGCGAAATTAGTAGATCCTGATGGTTTGTCTGCTACTGCAACTGTTTCTTGTGTGTATGGTTCGTTGTCTGTGCCTCCGTATCCTTCTATCTCTAGTCTCATGGCATCGCCTTCAGCTACAAGGCTTGTCGCCCATATTTTCCAACGAACGACACATTGAACTTCCTCGGGTAATGTTCCAAATGTTACCGCATATTCTGTGTTTGCGTCTATCTCCCATCCAAGTGGAGCAGAAGATAGTAATGTACTTCCTTCTACAAAGCTAAGAGTGAGAGAGTATAGTTTTGTGTCTACACCAATTTCATCAATAAGTGCTATTCCTGGGTTATCTTTAATTATAGTTCTAGTTCCTTCATTTTTTATGTCTCGGTATTGACTACCTTGTATATAGTTATCAACAATCACAGTATCTTCAACGCCTGCTCTAACCCTGACTAAGTAATCGCTGACACCTGCCCCTATCATCGTGTTATCCGTTATTATCGTTCTATCACAATCATCATATACTAAGACCCCTTCTAGTTTGTTCGCACTAATTCTTGCACCTATTATGTGATTATCAGTAACCGCACTTCTTACATATATGCCTACAGCAGTATTTGAACTATATTCGCCTCCAATTATTCGACAATTAGTTGCTCTTAAATCTAGTCCATCTTGCCCGTTACCTAATGATTTTACAGCATGTAGCTCTGCGTTAGAGTCTCCATATAATACAATACCGTCTCGATCATTATACTCTGTGATAACATCATAAAATCGCCACCCCCAAACTTGATGTATATATATACCATCATCATCAAAATAACTTGATATAACTCGTTCTAATATACCATCAGAGATTCTTCCTTCGCCAGTAGGTTCAACATAAATTCCTGTACCCGCTGCATTATTATCTTTGTTACCTTGAAGATTTATATCACTCAACATGAAAAACCACTCTAATGTATTGCCCGTAAATTCAAATAAATTACAATCAGCATTGTTTGCCAACCTGAGAATTGTTGTGGCTGTGCCGCTGCCTTTGATTGTTATCCTACCATAAATTTGAATGGCTGATGAAATAGAGTAATTTCCTTCTTTTATTGAGATTATGCCTCCCCATAAACTATGTAATGTATCTATGGTTGATTGTATTATTGTGGCTGCATCTGCTCCACTGTAATCTATTGCTCCGGTTATCCCATTTTTGGCGTAGTAAGTGGACCCGTCCGTCCAGATGATATACGACGCGGGTTGTTGGGGATAATAAAGGGCATCTGTCCTGTTCAAGCCCTGGATATAGAAGTCGTCGGCCTCTACGCTGCTGAAGTTGGCGTCACCCAACGGGTCTGCGTTGAGTATGTAGCCGGTGACATTAGTAGCCCCACGGTAGTAGTTAGTGGCGTTGAGATAGTCTACGACCTGGGTTGTCACACCCGCAGCCGTGGTTCTAAGTGTATCATGTGGCACCGCTGCGTACAGCATTGACCCGCCTGTGGTCATGATTAAAGCGATTAACAGGAACCCTATGATGCGTCGATTATTTTCAAGTTTCATCGTTTTCGCCTCTGCTTTGTCTTTGCCCTATACTTGCGGTAGTATTCCCGGTGGTACTTGGTGCGCTTAGGGTCGTTACGGCACTTGATTCCGGTCTTCCGGGTGCGGTGTTTGCGGGGCATATCAATAGGTATAAATTATTATACTACTTTATATATTTGTTGAGTAAAGAATATGTTGAGTAACATGAAACCGGGAAGAAAGACCGTACTCACCTTTCTAGTCATAACAATAATATGCTCAATGACCGTGACAACCCTTCTCATGACTGTCTTCGCGGCTGTCCCTGAAGACACGATCAGAACCACGGCAACCGGCGTATCCACGATCGTCGTTGACCAGCTCAACGTGACGGACACCTACTGGTTCACCTATAACGGCACCACCTACAACATCACAGAAGTAATCTCAAACCTGCTTGGATTGAACGCCACCGATGAATGGGGCCTAGTCTACGGAACTACTGGTGACTGGTTCAACTATACCGACATAACAGCCACACCCGTCTACCTCGGGCTACAGCTACACCCACTCAACGTTTCAGTCTATGGCGGCGAACTGCTAATGCCCGAAGTCTATGATAAAGACTCTACACACTGGCAACTCGCACTATACTGGGCTACAAACGGGACACAGTACAACAAGGAAGATGTCTTAGTAATGTACTATGCACACGTTGAATGGGATAACGAGGACGGCCTAGAGTACCTGGAACCTAACAACGGGGAGCCCGCCTAAGATGAAGCGCAGCCTCAACATACTGCTGCTCATACTATTATTGGCATCCATGCCGGTAATGCTTGTTAAGGGCATAACAATAGACGGACCCTACAACTTTCAGGGACCACAAGGAGGAAACGTCAGGTTTGGAAGTGCAACGGTTTCCACTCAGATCAACATAGTGAACGCGCTCACTCACCTTAACGGACTACAGTTCGGAGGAGGAATAAACCGTGGAGCCCTCGGCTTCGAAGCCCAGACCGGCGTAAACATGACCATCCTCGCCGTGAACAGGTACACCATAATCTACAATGTCTCAACGGCCAACCCAGCCCCGGTGTTAACCTACGTCCACTATAACAGAAACGACAACGTACCTACAGGCACAAACACGGACAACGTAGCCTACGACCCAGCCACAGACATAGCCACAGTCACCACCACCGGCGACGGCGTAATAGTTACCCTCAACTACGCTACCGCCAGCAGCCTAGCCATAGAGAACTACAATGCCTACCTCAGCATCCTACCCCTAATGATGATCCTCCTCAGCCTGGAGTTAAAGAACCGCGACCTGATAAACAGCAAGCTATTCATCTACATGATGATCGTCGCAGCAGGCGCATTCATAGTAATAGCCATGAGGGCGGCCGGGTTCTAAGCTGCAAAGAAAACAAAACCAAAAAAGAAGAAAAAGAAAGCCAGGAAGAGGAAGATGAAATGAACATCACAGAACGCATATTCAACTACAAGGAAGTTCTAGTATTCATGTTACTCGCCTTCCTCGGAGGCTACGGCTGGGCCTTCTGCGGCAGCGACCACGAAACATTTTCTAATGAAACCCCCTAGCCTAGATGAGTAAAACTTTGTCACCAGGGAACGGTAATCCTCATCCTTGATGCTAAAAACTTTGTACTAGCATAAGAATAATCCTCTTTGAACTCCTCGTCAAAAAAATAGAGATAATGATAAATCTCAGATAGGTGAACTATGTTCTCTGCTTTAAAATAATTCTTCAAAGTCATAAATGGAATATCTGGGCGGTATCTAGGATAATAATCATCGTAAGCTAAAACAAGATCAGCATACCCAGAGCCATGACAATACATATATCGGTGGGCCCAGTTTTCAATTTCCAATCTAACCCATTCATTATTTTTATGAACTAAAACATCTGGAAACTTATCAAACCCTATTTCCCGTTTTAACTCATAATATCTATCAGTTTTTTCAAGAACTATATCATCAAAACCAAGCGATTGATAGTTGTAAAGAAACCAATTGACTAAAGGATCTTCTGGCCAAACAAGATTTAAATCCCATCTATAGGGTAATACATGGACGAGTTTGTTCTTCCGATAGTGATTAAGTTTTTCAATGTAATATTTGACTGGTTTTTTTAAAAAATTCAATGGTTCAAAAGGATACCAGAAGTCTAGTGAAGCATTATATGTCTGAATCTTCCCATTAAAATCCCGGTTAAGATCATTCATTTTAATACCTCTTATTTAATAGCTTTGGGAAGTATAGTCTCCAGTTAAGGTGACTATATCTGTCATCTACACCCTGTGTTGTGTGTCCTGTATAGATGTCTCTTTCCTCTTTGGTGAGTCCACATCGCTGTGCGAGTTCCATTGTTCGATAATGTCTCATGGATCCGTGTAGGGCTAATCTTCTATAGTGTCGTGGGACTTTGGTTTCATTCACTATGTTTGGTGGTGGCTTAATGAAGGGCTGTATTTCCTCTGGGACTTTATTTTTTATTGCTTGATATTTTTCTTGATCTATTTCTCTTATTGTGTATGGCTCGATTGGATAGATGTAGCCATCAAACGCGGTTTTACATCCATTATATAGATCTTGTCTAGTATAATGAAAAACGGGGTCATCCTTTTGGAACCCTTGGAAGTAATTATAAACTGGTTTAGCGAAAGGCTCTAACTCTGGGGCTAAGGGTACACCTATATCTCTGGGTAATCCCCCGCGTTTGCTAGTTTTAACATGTAATACCAAGGCTTCATGGCCTTCATGCTCTGCTATGCTAAAGTCATTCCCATTAGGACCGTTTGGCGTGGTTCCCTCATCGCTTGGGCAAACCTTTGTAACAATTTCACTGGCCCTACCAGCTATCAGATAACCATACATCCCACCAATTCGGAACCGTTTTTCAGGTATATCTTGAACAAGTTTGCGAACAGTCTTGTAATCTGGTAAAGTTCCATCATCTTTGTCTAAAAACTTCACGATTCAAACCTCTAGATTCACTGGTATAAATCCTTATACCCCTATAAAAACGTTTACAGTTGTTAGAAACTGTAATAGACTGAGAAAGGTTTGGAAATTGGGGGGTCTATATATCTATATTAGTATATGGGCGCGCGTGCGAAATATATATGAAACTTGAAAAATGTTAGTCTGGTGGGTTAGTTCTCATTAATGTTCCTTGTAGCCTTACTATCTGTCTATCAGATGGGGTGTGTCCTAAGTTTAAAAGATGATCTTTGATGTCTTGTTTCTCCCAGTAATGAACGCGGTTTGTCTGTATTTCGTTCCCAAGGGCAGGGATACATAGTTTAACTAGGTCGTCGTCTGTTATCTGTCTCATCTGTTTTTCTTCTTTTCCTCTGTTGTTTAGGAACCATTCTTTGCGCCTTTCGTAGATGGCGCGGATGGTTTCACAGTGGTTATCTGGGTCTTCGTTCTTGAGGTCCAGATGTTCGCATTTGAAGCAGTCTATAAAGTTGCATAGTCCTTCATCTGGTAATAGTAGGTTGACTTTGCCGAGGCGGTTTACGTAGGGTTCTTTGGCGAATCTGGGGAAGTGTTTTCGGTAGCAGATTGTCTGTCCTCGTTTGGGGAAGTAGAACTCGTAGTTGAAAACGAATTTGCGTAGTATTTTGTCTATCATCTCTGTGTGGAGGACCACTAGGAAGAGTAGGAAACCCTTGGATCTTATGGCGGCTATGTGATCTACTATTTCCTGTTGTTCTCGTTCTCCCCATCGTCGGGCACCGACACCGTAGTGGGCTTCATCTATAAGGATCACTTGCCCCCGTTTTAGGGGTGTATGTTCCCCGGTGAGGTAGTCTAGGTGTTCGCGGCTGAAGGCTATTTGCCCATCATCTATATTGCCGGGTGGTGGGGGTACGTCGTTTATGTGGAACTTGGGGTCTAGTTTCTGGGCGATCCTCATAACTCCGTATGTCTTGCCTTTGCCTGGATATCCTGTGGCGGCTACCACCACCGACTCGTTGTTGTTTCTTTTCTGTAGTATCTCATCAAAAATCTTCGTAGAGTAGCCACCACCTTGAAGCAGCAACGTATGACCGTATTTTATGCACTTGACATCGGCTTCTTCAAGGTACTGGAAGCGTTCCGGCATAGGGTGGAGCCGTTCATCCTTGCCCTTCGGTGTCTGATATCCTTGGCCTTCTGAACGGCGTTTTTTTCCTTTCAACTATGTACTCCTCCGTATCTCCCGCGTCTTGTTCTATTGGGTCTATCTGCCACGATAGGCCAGCGGTTTCGGCTGCCGCCATTATGAGGGCATCCATTTTCACATAGTCCACGTATTCTTTTTCTTCGAGGCGTGGGCTGTATATGTTGGGGTCGTTCCAGTCTATGCCAATGTCATTGTCTTCTTCGTCCTTAAGTCTTTTAACTGATTGAAGTGGGTCGCGGAGCATGGGATTTTCCTTTGTGCCTAACCTCATGCCGCATGGGGCCTTGTATATGAAGACGGGCTTAGTCTGGGTATATGTGTCGGCTTGATTTTCCACCCATCTCTGCCAGCGTATTGGTAGATTGTTGAGTTTCTGTATAACGAGGGTCGCGTATGCCGGTGTGCCCGCGTACTGGTTAGTGCGGTCCAGGTGTCTTATGAATACTTGGCTTATGTCCAGCTTCTCACGGAACTGGCGTTCCCCGGCTAGGTCACTCGTTTTCTTTTCCTCTCCTTGTTGAGCAGCATAAAGTAATGACTGAATATAATCAAGTCCACCAGCACGTAGAGGAGTATGCCGCCGCTTATGGGTGATCCTATCATTATGTAGAGTATCAGGAAGTGCCCGAGGCCCCATAGCAGTATGAAGCCTTGGTTTAGAGCTGTGAGGAGGTTGGGCCGTGGCTTGGGTTTGCCGATCTGTTCTACTGCTTTCTGTATATCTTCCTCGGTTACTTGGGGCTTGGGTAGGGCGTCTGGGTCGTAGTTCTCCCAGGGGTCGGCTTCCTCGCCTTTAAGAATCTTCTTGAAATCTTCTAGTAGTTTCACTCTAGTCCTAGCTCCTTGCGTTCTTGGTATCTCTCGTATTCGCGTACCTTTTCTGCGCCTAAGATGCGGTCCAGTCTGCTGGGTTTCTCTGGTGGTGTCTCTATCTGTACGGGGATGCCCTTCATGGCGTTTTCTCCTCTTATGATGTTGTTCTGGCCTCTGCCGTCTATGCTGTTCACCAGTACGAGGTAGTTGTCTGTGAGTGCGTCCCAGAAACGTTTTTTATGTGTTACTACGTCGCGTCTGGTGAGTGCGTAGAGGACGGGTTTAAGGCTGCTGGGCATCTTCTCTGGGTTGACTATGTAGCTTAGAAGCCGTGTGTCCCATTCGCCTAAAGCCATGATGCTGGGTTTGGTCCCTAGCTGTGGAACCATCGTGGCGATCTGGCCTTCCGACTCTTCTTCGTATTCACTCATGTTAGAATCCCTTGAGTACCCCTAACCCCATAAGCACGTATGTTAAGCCGAACCCCGCTAGTATCCACGGTATTCGGTCCATTGTCTTGTCTACCCAGTTCTTGACTTCCTTGGCGGTGCCGAGGTTCGCAAGGTTGCTGAGATCTGCATCATATAGTACGCCCTCGGCTTTTACTTCATCAAACTTTGCTTGAATGTCTTTATTTGGTATGAAGGGTATGACTGTGACGGTGGTTCCTAAGTGTGTCTCGTCCACCCTCTCTTTGAGTGGTCTAGGTAGGCCGTCGTATCCTTTGTCTGTCCAGATATATCGTAGACATGATTCAAGATCAGTGACAACCTCCTCTTCTTCATCTCCCTCTTTCCTGATGTAGCTTACTATGGGGGTTCCCTCTACGGCTAGGAAGCGGGTGACTTTCTCCGACCAGCCTGGACCTAGTTTGAAGAAGCGGTACAGTATGCCGTCGTGTTTCTTGCAGTATATGATTTCCTCTGATTCCTTGTCCACTTTTAGTGTGGTGAAGCGGTGGTCCTCCGGGTTGAGAAGCATAACCTCTTTCTTTTGTCCAGTTTTTCTTAGGTTAACCATTCTTGTTTTTCTCCAAGTAGTCTTTTAGGAACTTGTTGACGATCCCAGAAACGTTGATGTGTGGCTTCGCTTTGAGTTGCTGGTCGAGGTCTGTGTCTATGGTTATGGTGCGCTGGGTCTTCATCAAATAATCATACGTATTATAAGTATAAATACTTATACCAATATAGTTTAGTTTGATGAACAGCCACTTTACGCCAGACAATTACCAAAGAAAAGATAAAAGAAGCATAACAAGCGAAAAAAGTGAAAGATCTGATGACCTGCTCAAAAACCAGCCTCGGGTCAAGATATGGACTGTAACGTTGTTTCAGCCGAAGCCTAGGGACAGGATAATTCATTATCTTGTGAGTTCGGAAAAGGTGCTTGACACTAAGAAGGTGGCTGAACGCATGGCTGAACTCTACGGTATGAACGTCTACCTTTATGGTAGCCTCTTTAACTTCTTTGAGGTCTATCTGGAGACTGCCGTTGAGTTCCATGTTGTAGAGCGTGTTACGTTACAGGTGTTGAGTGAGTTTGATGCTTAACTATGGCTATGTTCAACTGGCTCAGTGGTTCCAGCTCTTCCTGTGGTTCAACCTTTATCACTCAAGGATCAAGCTAGAGGAATGGTATTATGAGGGTCTGTACTATGTCGGTTTGTTGTTGGCTGGCTGCGTGGTGTGGTGGCTTAAGCCTACCTTTGGCTATGTCTCGCCCTGGATATTGTCACAGTACATATTATTCCTCTGGGGCTCGATGATCGTCTACAGGTGGAGGTTCGGGTTCAAACAGGCTTTATGTTTAAGTTTCTTAACTGTCTTTCTTAACAGCTTCTTCTGGGAACTGTTTTATCATATTCATGAGTTTCAGATATGGCTACCTCAGAGCCTCGGTTTTGAGTGGTGGTATGTGCGGCTGCCCCAGTGGATCAGGGTTCTCCCCGCGTTCTTCCTGGTTAATAACTTTGAGGTACGGGATACACGGTTTCTAGGGTTGGGGCTGGTAGGAAGCTTCATATTGACTTATCTGCGGTTCGTGTATCATGTTCGTTGGGTGGGGTTTATGCCATTTCATAGGGCTTTTTGTCTGGCTACGCTGATAACTACAATTTATATTAGTTCAGATAAAATGGTTAAGGTGAAGGAGCTTGGGTAGAAGTAACAACTTGGCTTTGACGCTTACATTCATTCTCTGCATGATCGCGTTCTTCGTCTACAACACGGACGCCGACCTACAGATAACAACCGAGTACCTGAATCTGTTACCCTCAATGATATTCCTGGTCATAACTCTATACGCCGCCAAGAATAGCCGCGGGGCTCCACAGGTAGGGGCATGTTTCTTCGTCGGCGTCGCCCTTGCCTACCTAGCTGCTAACCTGAACACCGCTGGGGCGATCATCCCGACATGGCTGGTGAACTGGGGCTGCACCCTCAACTATCTACAAGCCGTACTCATCATAGCATCCACAGGTTTCGGGATTCTCTTCATGAAGGATTAACACTTATATACATAGGTATAACAATTTATACTCAATGGCACTAGGAGATGAAAAACTATAGCTGGTGTAGCCAACTCGATCACTAGGAGTCCGGTGTTCGTGTTCCTCATCGTCATGTTCGTCGGCGTCATCCTGTGGCAGATGGATGCGATGGTCAGCTTCGCTGACGCGATCTACGATGGGCTCAACTCGGCATTCGGTTTCTTCCCTGTGGTCGCCATCGTAGGCGCGTTAGCTTACTTGGGTGGAAGGAGTAGATAAGCTCCTCCCATTCCTCTAGGCTGACCGTACCCCTTTTTTGATTAAATAGTATAAATATTTATACTGTTTAACCTGTTTCTGTATATGTATGGGTAAACGTAACCACGTGGGAGAACTCTACACGCGGGTAGTCCCTAAGCCGATACGGAAACACACGAACAAGATCATCAAGAAGAAGCCAGCGGAGAAGGGCAAGAAGATCCTGTCAGACAAGATTGACCGGGTTCTCTGGGGTAAGAAGAAACGGAGGCGTTAAAGTGCCCCGAAAGTCACCGTACCGCCACCCAGTCACAGGCCACTACCGAGATGGCAAACGGATAGACAGCTATGAACGTGGGAAAGGCGATAAGCCTAAGATACCCCATAAAGTAGGAAACCCACGTCGAGGCGGGGACCCTGGGTTTAATGTATCGTTCTATTTCCCAGATGGTAGAGAAACCTACAACGTAGGAGGTGGCACCTTGACGGGTGCGCTGCGAGAAGCCGTTAAACGGATTCAGAGGCCGATGGTGCCCACACACGCCCAGATAAGGAGGTTAGGGCGTGACTAAGTTACGGTTTCAAATGGTACTTGTGAGTTCTGTAGTTATGTTTGCTAGTTATTTGATTCTTCTATGTACGTTTTTTAGTGCATATCTTAGCCCCATAAAGACCGTTATCGTGGACATCAACGGCATAGGAGAGGCAAACATAGAGCTTGCTTTCTTGTTGGCTTCAATTCCATGTGTCATCTATTATCTTATTAACCTGAAGTGGAGTAGCAAGAAAAAGATGATGTGGGTGAGTCTGGATGAGTAAAGCTAAGTATGTGGACCCCACCACGGGGAAGCCGTTACACAGCACCAAGACCAAGCCAGCGGAGAAAACGAAGCCTTCAAAGAAAAGCAAGGTAGTTGGAAAATACTATGACCCTACCACGGGGAAGCCTCTTTATAGCACCAAACCCACTACCCAGCCTATTACCTCAACAACTAAACCAGTGGTTGTTAAGGATCTCAATAATGATCTTAACCAGCTCAAGAATGATGCAAATAGGCTACAATCACAAATCGGGCAGACTAAGACTCAACAGGCTGAGTTAAAGAATACTATAAAACAGATCGAGATAGCACGAAACCAATTATTTACCCAGAAACAGACCATATCGAACATCAAGAAGACAGCTAAAAAAGTGGAGAAGCTGAAAGAGGAAATAAAAAAGAAGCTAGAGAAAGAGAAGAGGCCACGCGGCTCATGGTATGGCGAACGCCCTACAATAGATTTCCATGAACTCACTCAGACACTCTACAAGAAGTCCAAGTATCCCTCGAAGGCTGAGATAAGGAAAGCCCTGGAAGAAAAAGGCTTGGCGGCTAAGGAAGACTTCAAGCCCAAGACCGTTGGTGAAGCATTAACTCGTCTAGCCTATGCGACGGCTGAGATGATAGAGGGTGGTGTAACTGAGGCGACGCTGGGGCTTGCCTATGATCCAAAGTCAAATGAACGGCCTTTAGCCTTACCTCTTCAAGTAGCTGGTGGTATAGCCACACCTACGGCTCTGGATTATGCGTTTGGTGCCGTACTGGCTAAGCTGGGTATCACCAAGAAGGGCAGAAAGTTAATCAACAAAATTAAGGATCTAATCGACAAGGGCGACGATATACCCAAGGGGCTCACACTAGATGAGGTACGTCAATGGGAGAAAATGTGTGGCGAAAGCGGTATATCTACCAATTACCTCCGAACCGTGAAAGGCAAGAAAACACTGAAAACAATTCAAGAAGTGGCTGAATACTATGAGAAGAACCCAGCCCACTTCACAGCCGGGGCTGCCTATGTTCCACCTGAACAAATATTCTATGATGAGATCATAAACAATCTAGGCTGGGACGACGACATCTACATAGACTTCCTGAAAACCTATGGTGATGGACTCAACATAGATAAAAACTATCTCGCTGGTGTATTGCTTCGCGTAAGCATTAACGACGCCGTTAAAGTCCTAGACAACACAGCCATAGACATACCGGAAGATTACAAGGACCGCCCCGCCTCACCGGGCTTAGTGCCTAGAGAGGAAACTAAAACGATTCCAGAGACAGGCATAGGTGAAGAACAGTTACCAGAGGAAACCCCAGAGCAGGCTCCCACCCCCCCAATAGAGATAACTAAGCAGACGCCGGAACAGACACCAAAGCAGATACCCGAACAAGTCCTTGAGCAAACAACAGCCCCGCTGGAGGAACCTACCGACACACCTGAACCACTCCCAGTCACAATGTCAATTCCATTATCTAAGAGGGAGCAGGAGAAACGCCGTGAGATGAATCTAAGTTTCTTCATGGGCTCAAAGGCGGTTTACGTTGTAACTTATGGTTATCCCCGTGGGAAGGGTGACAGCGTGACGGTGGAGGCCCGCAGCCTGCCTGACGCGATGAACACGGCTCAACGAGTCAAATCACCGACGCGGTATCTGCCGAACTTTGTGGATATTAAACTCTTGAAGGGGAAGGGATGAGGAAACAGGCACTCGTAGCGATACTGGTTTTCAGCCTATTCGCTACTTTGGTGAGTGCCGATATCATAGATTACTATGGAATAGATAACTATAGTTCGGCTGGCACACTTGACGGAAACCACCCCTCAGCAGATGATGATGAGTCGGCTTATGGTCAAAGCTTTAACGCTACGCAGACCATGGACCTCACAAGCGTCTGGTTCTACCTCAACAAGTTCGGAAACCCTGCTGGTAACGCCCACGCTATCCTCTACGGACACAACGGAGTCTACGGGACCAGCAGCACACCAAACGCCACAGCCCTCGCCACATCCGATAACTTCAATGTAGCTACGTTGAACGGCACCGCAACCCTAAGAGAGTTCATATTTACCGGAGCAAACATCAGAGAATTACAGGCAGGAACACAATACTGTATAGCCCTAGTTATGCCCGCCGCAGGAATAGATAACGCCAACTATGTTCGTATTATGTCAGACGGTACAGCACCCACCCACAGCGGAAATGCCTTCTACTATGATAACGCGGCCTGGCACGCATACAACACTCAGGACACCATATTCTACATGTTTGACCCCACAGCCGTAGCCCCTGAACACATAGCAAACATAAGTGATACTACCTTCAGGAGAGATGAAGCGGGTTGGGTAAACATAACGGTGCGGGACTGGAACCACATAGCGAACCTCGATTACATGGAGATCCAGGTAAACACCACCGGGGACGCTGAGAGCTTCACCCTCCGATGGACGCGGGCTACAGGTATTTTCTCAGAGCAGAGCGACCCCAATGATATTTGTCTGCTCAACACATCAACGCGGGTAGACATAAACCCCTGGACGGCCCAGATATGCTTCAACTTTACAATGACCGGGGGCACATCCGGGTACTGCGATGTACGAGCCTACACTATAGACAACGCTACACTAACAGACACAGACATCTATGCCAGCCAGTTCGAGTTCGTCTACTATAGCTGGGATGAACAGGTCTATGAGTGGATAGACAGCGCGTTTAGCCAGTTCGGGGTCTATAACTATATGACCCAGATCACGGCGTTCCTGAACGGGTTATCAGCGTATTTCAATGACAGCCTAACCCACCTACTCGCCCTTGTGGTACAGCAGTTCAGGGTTATAACGAATGTCTACAACTTCGCCGTATTCTGGATCACAGAGCTCATCGGAGTCGCCCTCGACTTTAGCGTGTTCTACCAGAGCGTACTAGATGGGACGAGTGGCTGGGGCACAGGCATAGGCGACTTCTGGGAGGTACTGGAGTACGACCTGTGGGCTCCGATTGTGCCGTTGATGCTGTTCCTCTGGTGGATGGAGAGCCTGGCTAAACGTGGGGCGCAGACGGTAGGCGGGGAGCTACAGGTATTCATCAACGACATGAACACCGCGATAAGCATATTAAGTTACTTCGTGTCCATGTTCAGTCTTGTGGTGAACACAATAATAGACAGGGCATACGGGCTATTTGATGCCATAGTCTAATGCCTTTAATTGGGACACCGCTATTAGCATCATTATCATCGTTGGTAGACGATAGAGGTTGATCCATGGTATCATGTGGCCCCAGTAAACTTTGAACCTGATTTGTTGTAGCCAATCATATTTTATACAGAACAGGATGAAATATACTTCATAGTTCTGAAGGCCAAGCAGGACTATGGGATTTAACATTATCTTCTTTCTGTAGAGTAGCCAGATGATAACGAGAAGAGATATGATGGCGTAGTCTACGTGAAATATGCTGTATTTGTTTACCCTGATCATGCCCCGTAAACCGACAAGGTATAGAAACCGTGGGGCCTCGTATAGGTAGCCTGTGGCTAGTGTCATGTGGCAGGCTAATGTGATCGAGTAGGGGTGGTCCCTTGTTCTATGGTGTGCTAATCCGTAGGTTAGCAGTGTGAAGATTAGGTACATGGCGGGGGTGGTCCATGTCTGCCAGTATTGAAGGTATCCTAGCTCCCAATATCGGGGGTGTCTTAGGAATCCGAGGAGATCATAGCCTCGGATATGGGTGAAAGTGTATAGTATGGCGAAACTGTATAGTGATAGTATGCCTATGTGAAACACCCATTCTAGTTTACGGGTTCTTAAGTGGATAAGATAAAGTAAGAATACGAGAAGTGCCCCATTCTCCTTGATAATGCTAGGTTCAATAAACATGGGATCCACGTAACAATGTTTTCACTCTGGCCTTTAGAAGCCGGTATCTGAGCTCAGGAACCGAACAGGTCTGGGGTATGCCGATGCTTTTTAGGGTGTATCTGTCTGAGTCGGGTTTGTTGAGCATTCTTTCACCCATGCGGGCGAGCCGGTATCCGCAGTCGTGCAGCATCTTTGACATGTTTTCGTTGGTTCGGTTGTACGGGTAAGCGTAGGCATAGACTGGTGATCCGGTGAGTTCTTCGATGATTCTCTTCGATTCGGTGAGCTCGTTTCTAGCCTCCTCTGTCTTCAACCTCGTTATGTCTCGGTGGGTGAGGCCGTGGCTTTGAAAGTTCACTGTTTCAACCATGTCTTTTATATGTGTGCTTGTCAACGTATGACGTTGCGTATTCATGGTCTTCGTTTTAGGGTTGATGTATGAGTCTATGAATTGGGTCGTGAGGAAAAGCGTCACCAGCCCCGGCATCTGTTTGAATATCGGGTATAGCTGATAGTTGCTTGCCCATCCATCGTCAAACGTTATGAATAAGGGTTTATGGGGCAGAGTCTCATCGTATGCCAGTTTCTCAAGTGGGGTTATGTTGTAATTATTATGGTAATACTTTAGATGCTTGGTGAACCGTATTGGAGTTATCTGGTGGTAGTGGACAAACGTGATCATCGCCAGACATCCACCCTTATGCTATGTGGCCAAAGAGGGAAAGGTATCAACTTATGAAACATGCCTCGATAGATGGTCTGTACCTCAAAGTTCATAGTTCCCATATACATAGGGATTATCTTCTCCCAGGTCTTTGCATCAAAGTTTGAGACATGAACCTCTGAACGATGGAGGCTAGGGAACTTTAGCCATAGGCGGTGCGGACACACAATTATTAGGCGTTTATCTGTTACCCTCCATAATTCTTTCAGCAAAACCCACCAATCAGGCACGTGCTCAATGACATGATAGCATTTGACGGTGTGAAACTCCCTGTCAACGAACATCGGCATATCCCGCCCATCTGCCTGCACGAAGCTCTGTATGTTATCCGGGTTCAACGCGGGGCCTAAGCCTCCGCGTCGATGCAGGCTTGATATGTAGAGATCTACATTTACGTCGCCGCGTGGGTGAAGACCACACCCCACATCCAAAACCTTTGAGTCTAAGGCATCGACCCCCGCTTAAAGACAACATAGTATTTAGGAGTCACCAGTTTTAGGAGTCCCAGCTTATCCAGAAGCAATGCTATTTTGATCCAGTGTGGCTTGTATAGGTGCGGGTAAACCAGTTTATAGAAGTCTATGAACATGTCAAAGTTTACAATGTATCGGCTTGATACTTTTCCCAGTTTTTTACGTAGCTCGTAATAGTCTGGTTCATATACATCATATTCTTTCCGGTTCTTCTGTGTTCTCGCCCATGCTGAAGCGAGCCATCTGGGCAGGAGATCTATGAAGGGGAACCCTGTGTGGCGATCTATGGGGAAGAAACGGTTTCCCGTTGAGAAGAAGCTGAACCCGTCTTTTTTCATTACCCTGCTGTTTTCGGCTAGAAACTTATCCTGCTCTGGGATGTGTTCATAGACATCGGATGAGAACACGTTTTTTATGATGTTGCCTCGTATTGGGAGCATGGTGGCGTCTGCGGTTATGTAGTTAAGGTGTGCCTCAGTGTTTTTCTTGTAGCTTATGTCTAGGGAGATGGCTGTGCCGCCAGCCTTTTTGATGGCATTTGAGAAGAATCCTGTGCTGCACCCTATGTCGAGTGTGATTTCATCTATAATTGTGGAGTATTTTTTTATCCATGACAGGTAGAACCCGGCTCTATCTATAGAGCTTTTAGCATAGTGGGTGTTCCAGTGTCTAAGAGATGAAATCATAGATGATTAACCATTGGTTTTATACGTATAAATATTTATACTCGAATTTGTATTACTGTTATTATGGAGAAGCAAGAGGTTGAATGACACTTATATATTTATTATAGTATTCGTTTTATCAGTGTTGATCGTTTTAATTGATAGGCTAAATCAACTTATAAAAGGAGGACAAACGGAGTGAAAAGCCCTTTGCTTCTAGCTATTGTTGCTATGGGTCTGGCGTGGGTAGCCCGTATAGCACTATTAGTTATTAATGATTTCAAGGTCTATACCATTATGGTCTTTGGGTCTGGCTTTGTTACATCAATGCTTTTTGAGGAAATATTAAAAATCGCCAAAAATGGATGGCTTATTCCTTTGGAGGATGTCCAAAAAGAGAGAGGAGAAGGATAAAATGAATGACACAGGTTCCATTAAAGACCCTATATTTGGTATTGTTGTAACAATAATACTTTTTGTAGTCAGTTTTCTCAAGTGTAATAGTTCTCATGAATGTATGGAGGCTATGGCAAATGAAAACGGGTCAATTGGACTGTTTTTTTTGTTATTTGTTGGTGCATTTTTTGGATTCACTACGGTATTCAACTTTAAATACAACCATAAAATAGATAGAAAAGAGAATTAACGCCACCTTTATTTTTTAGCTTTATAGTATCTCCATGTTTTTCCGTCGAGTGGATAGTATTCTATGTCGGTGAAGCCCGCTGCCTTTAGTTGAAGGATGTTTGTTTCGCGGGAGCCGTAGTAGGTGATCAGGTCGCCGTAGACTGTTCGCTCTAATTTATAGGGAGGTTCATGGTTTCTTATCCGGGTCAGGGTGCGCCATGTTAGTCTTAGCGCGTCGATGTCGTGGCTGCTGTAGATATAAACGCCTCCGTTCCTTAGTACGCGGTGTACCTCAAATAACGCCTCCGTTCTTCGGTGCAGCGGGTAGAGGTAGTCTAGGCCGTTGAAGCTGAACAGTGCGGCATCAAAGCTGCGATCTTGGAAGTCTAGCTGTGTTGCGTCCATGACTCGGTAATCTATGTCTGGGTGGATGGTTCTGGCTTTCTCGATCATGAGGGCCGCTATGTCGATGCCTGTTACCTTGTGGCCCATGATGTTTAGGTATGCTGTGGTTCTGCCTGTTCCGCAGCCTATGTCAAGTATCCGCTGTGGGTTGGATAGGTGTTCGTGGAACAGTTTTTCTTCTATGGGGAATAATGTGGTTTTCTTGGTGTATATCTCAACGGCTTTAGGGTTATCGAAGCTCAATCAATGCCCTCCTTAGACGATAATTGATCTTTGCAGTTAACCATTGGATCAGGGGTTTGGGTTTCAGTGGGTAGTTGGATGTGCTTAGCCTTCGTTTGTATGCCTCAATATTGGGTTTCTTGGAGCCTCCGAGGTCGATGTACTTGTATCCTTTATGGCTGTAGTGTTCTGCGGCCCACCAGAGAAGGTAGGTGTTGCCGTTGAGGCTCATGTAGTCGTGGTCGTTCCCGGCGTACCTGTAGACAAGGTGGTTGCCGTGGTCTTCCAATAGTATCGCGCTTATGGGTTTGTCGCCTATTAATGCGACATAGATGTGCTGGTTTTTGTTGAGTGTGTGGGGCAGGTAGGCTGTGTCCCAGTGAAGGTTTCTCAGCTCGTCTAGGGTGCCCTGCCGTACCCTGAGATCACGGCTGGATCGTCTTACCGTGTTTCGTGTCTTGCGTTGAAGGCGTGGTAGCACAGGTGAGCCGAGGTCGATTCGGTAGCCTTGTCTCATAGTGTCTCACTCCATGCCTTATCGTATAGTGGGGCCACGTTTTGCCATGAGTATCGGTGGGCTCTTACCCGGTTATTATTGCCGACTTCATCAGATAGCTCCGGGTCGTCTAGGAACCCCTGTATTAGTTGTCTGTATCTGTTAAGATGGTCGCTGGCGGGTACAGGTATTACGTATTCCTTGTCAACGAGGCTGTGTACTGCACCCACATCGGTGGCGATAACGGGCAGCCCGCACATGGCGGCTTCGAGGCCGGGTCGCCAGAATCCCTCGTAGTCGCTGAAGCCGACGCAGATCCTTGTGCTGTTGTAGAAGGCTGGGAGGTCGTGGTGGGGTATGTACTGGTTGTAGGTGGCTGTCTTGTAGGTGAAGCCGAGGCGGTCAAGGTGTTCGGCGTGTTTGTAGGTTTTGTGGTCGCGGCCTACCCAGGATAGAACGGCGTCGTTCTTTATCTTCATTGGTTTGAATAGCGTGGGGTCTTCTCCTGGCGGTAATACGTGGACGTGTTCGTTGAAGCTGTGGGCGTACTCGGTTAGGGTGGGGTCTACTCCGGTGGCTATGGCGTCGGCTTTCCATAGTATTTTGTCGTACCTGTATTTGCCGTGTTCTCCGCGTAGCCCGACGATTACCTTGTTACGGTTCTTGTGTAGGTGGTTTATGTAGCGGAGGGACCATACTTTTTTGCCTAGTATCTGGACGTTGTGGAAGTGGATTATGGAGTCTCTTGCGTTGTTGATTTCTCGGGGTGTGGCGGGGATTACCGTGTTTGTTGAGTGTTGGGCTAGGTTCGTTGCTGTGAAGTCGCTGCACCACGGCTTCTCGGCTGGGTAGGTGACGTAATAGACCTTCAACGCAGATAAACAAAGACGTTATACGTATAAATATTTATACTCGTAATTGTCCTTTTATATAGTATAAACTTTTATACTGTATTTACAGTGTAAATACTATGGCTAAGAAGAAATGGGAAAGGCCCCTTGTATACAAAAGATTCGGTGGCGTAACATACAAACTCGAAAACTCAGCTAGAAGCAAACGTGGGGCCAACTCGATAGCCAAGAAGTATAGAAATCAGGGGCACCCTGCCCGTGTAGTCAAAGCAAAAGACAAGGGCGGGAAGGTTCATTATCTGATATACACAAAATAACTCTAACGTTAATTATTTTGCCAGGCTATTTATGAGGATTCGTAATGTTGAGTGAGTTTCTATTTTGGTGCTGGGTGTGTCCCCGGCTATGAAGAACGGCACCGTTATGTTTTCCGGGTTGAATCTGTTGCCCTTGTGTCCGTAGTGTCCGTGTTCTCCGAACTCTTCTCCGTGGTCGCTGGTGAATAGCACCGTAGTCTTGTCATAGTCCACGGTTTCAAGGTACTTGTTGAGTGTGTGCCACATCTCCATCGACTCGGATAGGTAGAGGCTGTACCATGTCTTAGCTTCGTCGAGGGATGGGTGGTAGTAGCCGCGTACTGCGCTGATCTGGTTGTCGTTGAGGTCAATGATCTTCTCTATGGGCAGCCCTGCTGTGGTGGGGTAGTATGGGGTGTGGGGGTCCATTAGGTGAAGCCAGAGGAAGTAGGGCGGCTCAAGGGTATAGGTCTTCATGGCCTCTAGTTTGGCCTCTATGCGGCAATAGGGTAGGTATTCCGTGGGTGGGCCTCTGATCAGTTTCTTTAAATGATTGTATGTTGAGTCTGGTAGGCGTTTCTGGAGGGCGTCACGGACCCTGTTATATTTCCTGTTTAGTCGGGCTTTTCTGTTATGGGTGTGGAGGTCTATCACGTTATTGAAGCCGTGTCTGAATCTGTCTACTACGGGGTTGCTGTGTATGAGGAGTGTGCTGTATCCTTGGCGGCCCAGGTCGCGGGGTATGTTCATGGTGGGGCTGTAGAGATCCATGCCTGATAGCATCCAGGGTAAGCTGAGCTCGGTAGAGCTGTTCATGGCATTCACGTTGAGTAGTTTAGCTGGGTAGTCTTTGAAGCTCTCTGTCAACAGTAGGTGGTTGAAGGTGTCTCTGCGTAGGCTGTCAGCAACGATTAAGATGAGGTTCTTCAACTTGGATTAAAAATGACGTAAAAAGTATAAATACTTATACTAGAGTTACTCAACATTTATACTTGAAGGACATTGAGAAACGAACGCATCATAGGGTTCCTGTTAATCGCTTTAATCATGACCACAGGCGGGTCAATGCTGTACGCAGCGGTTCCACATGATACACTCAGGACCACGGCTGCGGGTGTGACAACCCAGGTCGTAGACTATCTCAACGCCACCAACTACTACCGTGGGGCTACTAATGTCACCGGCTACATACTCAACGCAGACCCGTTGGGAAACGGCACGTATGATAATCTTACGGTAACGAATTACATCAACCTCGGTGGCGTAGATCGGAATACTTGGCCTAGTGGTGGTGGGGTTCCTTATGATCAGAGCCTTAACACGACTGATGATGTTAGTTTTCATGGGGTATCTACTGGTTGGATAGATCTCGATGGAGCCAACAGAACCACATGGCCTAGTGGTGGTGGGGTTCCTTATGATCAGAGCCTTAACACGACTGATGATGTCACCTTTGATAATGTCACGGCCTCAGACACAATCACCCTTGGAGGAGTGCCCCGAAGCACATG
>Ga0180437_10001847_pt1 | contig 35409 bp, 28 predicted proteins | sample SS_ome_4_FD_132410 | JGI IMG/M metagenome (GOLD analysis project Ga0180437, IMG submission 132410) | Hypersaline lake sediment archaeal communities from the Salton Sea, California, USA - SS_3_D_1 metaG | ecosystem: Environmental > Aquatic > Non-marine Saline and Alkaline > Hypersaline >... | reverse complement strand
TAAAATGGCCTCCATCAGTTATTATGACGAAGTGCGCGGCCGGACCGTTGCCAACAGCGAAGGTCTGTGGCTCAGTGATGCCCTTCCCCACATGTTTTTCATCGTCCAAACCCTGGGAGAGGGCAACGACACCCGGCACATGGGACGGGAGCGCTTGAGCAAGCATATGGGGTTCGAGATGTTCGAAGAGTACACGCCAGAAGAGGTGGCGCGCACCAGCGCCCGGGAATCCATCACCATGCTGGGAGCGACGGACTGCCCGGCCGGAAAGATGGATGTCGTCATGCAGAACGGGTGGGGCGGGGTGCTCGTGCATGAGGCGGTGGGGCATCCGCTCGAGGCCGATAGCATTGCCCGTAAGATCGGGGTATTCACCGGTAAATTGGGGCAGAAGGTGGCCAGTGATGTCTTCACCATGGTGGATGACGGCAGCCTCCCCAATATGCGTGGAACCACCAACTTCGACGATGAAGGTACGCAGATGAAGCGCAACGTGCTCATCGACAAGGGTGTGCTGGTCAAATACATGACGGATATTCTTTCGGCGAAGCAATTGGGAATGGAGCGGACCGGCAACGGGCGGCGGGAGTCGTTCCGACACCTGCCCATTCCGCGCATGACCAACACCTTTATCGACCGAGGAGCGGACGCGCCCGAGGATATCCTATCCTCCACCCAGAGCGGCATCTATGTCCAAAGCTTGAGCGGAGGGAGTGTCAATCCCACCACCGGGGTGTTCAATTTCACCTGCCGCGAAGCCTATTTGATCGAGGAGGGCAAAAGGACTACGCCGGTCAAGGGAGCCACTCTGATCGGGAGCTGCCTGGATGTCATCGCCAACATCGATGCCGTTGGAGACGATCTCGCATTCGGACCGGGAATCTGCGGCAAAGGCCAGTCGTGTGAGGTTTCTGCCGGTCAGCCGACCGTAAGGATTAGGGGCATCAACGTGGGTGGAAGCCGGAGGAGATGAACGACCATGCAAGACTTGAACACATTAGCCGAACAATTGGTGAAAAAATGTCGTGCCGAGGGAGCGGACGCCGCCGAAGTGTTTATCGAGTCGGGCCGCAATCTCAGTGTCGAAGTGCGCAATGGGGAGTTGGAGACGGTGGAAGAAGCCGCTTCGCACGGGGCAGGATTCCGGGTGTTCGTCAAGGGAAGCATGGCGTTCTCCTACTGCAACGACCTAACGGACGCATCGCTCGCTAACGCCATCGCGCGGGCCGTCCAGTTCGCCCGTCATACCACCCCGGACGAAACCAACGTGCTGCCCGACGATCCGGCCGTAACCGATGTGGGAGAGCTCTTCGATCCCGGACTGGCTCGGATATCTCTGGATGAGAAGATCGCCCTCGCGGAAATGACGGAACGGTTGGCGCTGCGGGACAGACGCATCACCAAGAGCGCCGGGGCCCGTTTCTCGGAAGGGGAAAACCAGATCTTCATCGTGAATTCCCACGGCCTGGCCAAGAGTTATAAAGAGTCGGCATGTTCTTTCGGGGTCTCGGTGGTGGCGGAGAAAGACGATCAGAAATCCGACGGCGGCGAATACTGCTCGCGCCGGTTCTTTGCGGATCTCAAATCGGCTGAAGAGGTGGCGGCGAAGGCGGCCGAGGACGCCTATTCCATGCTCGATCCGCGGATGATCAAAACCCAGCGGGCGGCCGTAATATTCGATCCGGATGCGGCCCGTGCCGTATTGGGCGGAATCCTGGCCGCCGTCAATGGTGAGAGGGTGCTTCAGGGGGCCAGCTTTCTCGGAGGGAGGATCGATCATAAGATCGCGTCCGAGCTTTTGACCATCATAGACGATGGAACCAGGGCCCGGGGCTTGGCCAGTGCGCCTTTTGACGGAGAAGGCGTGCCTACCCAGAAGCGCATCATCGTGGAAAATGGAGTGCTCAGAGGCTTCATGTACAACACCATCGTGGCCAAGCGCGCCGGAGCGAAGAGCACCGGAAATGCCAGCCGCGGCGGCTTCCGAAGTCTGCCGGGGATCGGCGCCCACAGCTTTTTTGTGGCTGCGGCGGAAACCCCACCTGGGGATATCATTCGGGCTACACCGCGAGGGCTGCTGCTGAAGGGGGTTACCGGCTACGGCATAAACCCGGTCAACGGCAACTTCAGCGGCGGGGCTTCGGGCTTCTGGATCGAAAACGGCTCCGTCGCCTTCCCGGTGAAGGGGCTGACCATCGCCGGAACCGCGGAAGAGATGCTCAACGGGATCGATATGCTGGGCTCTGATCTGGACCTGAACCGTAACTTCACCGCCCCCACCTTCCGAATAAAAGAAATGCAGATCGGCGGCGAGTGATACAGCCGTTCCCCGTCCGGGAGGTCAGGCCCCTCGGCATGACGGATGGCTGAGGGACTCCTAACTCCGATCTTTTGCAGGCCCCGTCTTGTCTGCGCCTCCTTACGACCATCGCTCAAGGAAATAGACCGGATTCAATTTATCGGAATTTTGAGAGTATCGTTGCTTTTACGGCATCTAAAAAGTATAAAAATGAAGAGATGATGACGGGAAGAAGAAAGGGATGCGCATGATGAACAGTCGAGTTCAATTTCGGTATCGTAGGAAATGCGCCGGCTGGAGAAATGAGATAGAGTAGATTTGGCCTCTCCCTGAGGAGTGTGTGAGATGGGCTTGAAAAAGTACCGACGACTGGCCTTGGCGATGCTTATGATCATCGCCGTTTTTTCAGACCAGAATGAGGTTCGCTACGGGACGGGAGATTGGGATTCGGACACCACCGGCAACCATCGGGCGGTAATACGGGTCGATTACACTTCGGCCGATGCGGTATGGGTGCGTATTCCCTGGAGGCGCAGGGATCGGGATCCGCAGAAGAAAAAAATCGTCATTCACGATTCAGCCGGGCAGCGGATCCATAATTTCGTTCCGCTTGAGCTCAACCGCGAATTCGGTGTGCTCGTTTTTGAGCCCGCTTCAGGACCAGGGCGGTATTTCGTCTATTATCTGATTCCCCATATGGAAGGCCGGAGCAATTATCCTAAGGTAACCTATCCCGAGCCGGAAACGACGGCCGATCCGACCTGGAAGGCACGGATCGGGCTCCAGGGGAAAGTTCGGCCGGATGAGGTGCGGGCCCGGCTGCCCCAGGTACAAATCGATGAAATTCAGTCTACTGATGCTTTCAATTCCTTTTTTCCCATGGAGGTCATCGCATCGGAGGCGGAGGTGGAGGCCCTCAAAGCACACCATCCCGGCGCAGATTTCCTGCTCTTCGCAGAGGATCGGCGATATCCGATCCGTATGACCCGTGACCTGCCGCGAAGGTGGATGAGGGAGGGAGCGGGAGCCGCATTTGAAGGGAAGGCGGAACGGGGAGAATACTACGTCTTTCAGGTCGGGGTTTTTGCCTGCCGTTCCCGTCTATCGGATATAGACGTCACCTTCAGCGGCCTAACGGCTGATTCCGGAGCGGCATCGATCGGAAGTGATCAATTCACCTGTTTCAATACCGGGGGAACAGACTGGAGAGGGACCGACTTCCAAAAAACAGTGGCGGTGGAGAAGGGGAGGGTCCAGGCCCTCTGGTGCGGCCTGCAGATCCCGGATAACGCAGTAGCCGGGGAATATTCGGGATCCGTGACCGTCTCTCCCCATGGATTCTCTGCTCGGGATGTGAAGCTCCATCTCACTGTAATGGATGCGACCCGTCCTGACGCCGGAGACAACGAGCCCTGGCGTCACTCCCGCCTGCGGTGGCTGAATTCCCAATTGGCTTTGGACGACGGCCTGGTCGAGCCCTTCATCCCATTGGAGGTGGAAAATAACAGCATCCGCTGTCTGGGGAGGGCGGTGGAGCTGGATGGCTCCGGATTCCCCGCCTCCATCCGGAGTTTTTTCACGCCTGACGTCACCGGCGTCGGAGAGAGGGCCCGGGACATCCTCTCCGGCCCCATCCGGTTCGTGCTCATCGATGCCGCAGGCAACGAAGTGACCTGGATCGACGAGATGTTTCGATTTGAAAACCAGAGCGATGGAGCGGTCACTTGGTCAATCCAGGCCGAGGCCGGACCTTTTCGGATCCAGGGCCGGGCCAGGATGGAATTCGACGGTTTCCTGGATTTTAAAATTCAGCTCGTTAGCGAGGAGGACATCCGAGTCGAAGACATCAGGCTTCGGATTCCTTTTCGGAAGGCGGCGGCGCGCTATATGATGGGAATGGGGGTCAAGGGAGGATTCCGCCCGCAGGATTTTCGCTGGAGCTGGAAGGTCGAACACAATCAGGATTCCTTATGGTTGGGGGACGTCAATGCCGGGATGCAGTGCAGCTTTCGAGACGACCGCTACTCCCGCCCCTTGAACACCAATTTTTATCTACTCAAGCCCCTGGTCATGCCCGATTCGTGGTGGAACGGCGGTCGGGGGGGCTGTGAGATCAAGGAAACGGATGCCGAGACCGCACAGATCTTTGCCTTCAGCGGACCGCGAGAGATTTCAGCCGGCAACCCACTCCACTATTATTTCAGCCTGCTCATCACTCCGTTCCGTCCCATCAATCCCAAGGCGCAATGGGCGACCCGTTTTTATCACCGTTACGAGCCGCTGGACACGATCGCCGCCACCGGCGCCAACACCATAAACGTCCATCACGCCACCGAGATCAATCCCTGGATCAACTACCCTTTCCTGCGTCCGCAGGCCATGCGCAACTATATCGACCAGGCCCACCAACGGGGGATGAAGGTCAAAATCTATTACACGGTGCGGGAGCTTTCCAATCGGGCGCCGGAGTTGTTCGCGCTGCGGAGCCTGGGTGACGAGATCTTTTTCCCCGGTCAGGGAGGAGGCTTTTCCTGGCTGCAGGAACACCTGGACGCCGACTATATCGCGGCCTGGTTCGTCCCGCGACTCAAGGATGCGGCGGTCATCAACAGCGGGGCTTCCCGCTGGCACAATTACTATGTGGAAGGCCTAAATTGGTTGGTCCGCCATGTGGGAATAGACGGCCTGTATATCGATGATGTGGCCTTCGACCGGGTCGTGATGAAGCGGGTGCGAAAAGTCCTGGATCGTCATCGTCCGGGGTCGTTGATCGACCTGCACTCCGCCAATCAATTCAATGTCCGGGATGGTTTCGCCAATTCCGCCAATCTGTATCTGGAGCATTTTCCCTATATCCACCGGCTTTGGTTCGGGGAGTATTTCGATTACGATGCCCCGCCCGAATACTGGCTGGTGGAGGTATCCGGGATCCCGTTCGGTTTGATGGGGGAGATGCTGCAGGACGGCGGCAACGCATGGCGGGGGATGCTTTACGGGATGACGGCACGCCTGCCCTGGGCGGGCGATCCCCGTCCGCTGTGGAAGGCCTGGGATGATTTCGGCATCCAGGAAGCGGAGATGGTGGGTTACTGGTCCTCCGCCTGCCCCGTGAAGACCGGGCGCCCGGACGTCCTGGCCACGGTGTATCGAAAGCCCGGTGCCGCGCTGCTGGCCTTAGCGAGTTGGGCGGATGAAGCGGTCCGCATCAACCTGGATTTCGATTGGGACGCGCTGGATATGGGCCCGGAATCCGTGCGCCTGCGCGCGCCGTTTATCCCCGACTTTCAAGCGGAGGCGCTGTTCGAGCCCGGGATGGCGATACCGGTTCCGGCCGGAAAGGGATGGCTGCTCATCCTAGCGGCCGACCGGGAATAAGGTTGTTTCTCCATAGTCGTCCACCATGGGAATGGAGAGCATATCCCAGCTTACCTTGATGTCGTTCCGCTTTCTTGGCTTGGAATCCAGCCGAAATGAAACCAAGGTTGAAAACCGGGCCGGATTTACATGGGACGGATTTGGCATTACACTAGAGTGGTGAAACTTCACCTCGCAGCGGGTAGAATTGTCTCACGGATGCCTCTGATCTGGGAGCTGCTGGGAGTTTTGGCCTTGACCGCCCTCATTTATGGATTCGGCCATGCGAGCGGCCGGCCCGTGTACGGACTCCTCAGCGTTGCGGCCGCCTGGGTTGTGATCGGGCTTCTGCTCCGCCTGCGAGGCCGAGGCTGGAAGGCGGTGGGGCTTAAACGGCCGTGGGCGTGGAAAAAGACCTGGACCATATCCCTGGCCGGTGCGGGCATGCTCTACGTTCTGGTACGTCTTATCAAGGAGCCCATCTCCCGGTTGACCGGCCGGCCGCTGGATATCAGCCTCTTTGAGACGCTGCGGGGAGATCCGGCCGCACTTATCTCCGGGCTCCTGATCGTATGGTCCATTGCCGCGTTCGGTGAGGAAATGGTGTTTCGCGGCTATGTTTTCAACCGTATCGCCCTGCTTCTGGGCGCAACCAAAACGGGTTGGGCGGCGGGCGTGTGTCTCAGCTCTTTAATTTTCGCTCTGGGTCATGTCTATCAGGGTCCGACCGGCATGATCCTCTCCGGGACGGCGGGTTTGGTGTACTGCGGCGCGTATCTGCTGGATGGACGCCGGCTCTGGGCGCCCATCCTGATCCACGGTCTTTACGACACCGGTGCATTGCTGATCCTGTATCTCGATCTCGACCGATCCTTCTTGGTCGTCCTTTAACGCCGGTTTTTCAATCCGGGCGGAAGAGCACCGGCCGTGTGAACCGCAAACGCATTGCAAAGCGAGGAGACTCAATATTATTAATAGGGGAGAGACATGAAGATCTTTATGACCGGAGGCCGTGGCTTCCTGGGCAGTGTGCTGCTTCCGGTGTTGCGAGCGGCGGGACATGAAGTCACGATACTGACGCGCATGACCACGTCCCCAGCCGGAACCGATCCGGGTGTGACGTGGATCACCGGTGATCCCGTTTCACCCGGGGCATGGCAGGATCGATTGCTTGACCACGACGTCGTGATCAACCTGGCAGGAGCCTCCATTTTCACACGCTGGTCATCCCGGGCCAGGCGGCGCATTTATGAGAGCCGGATATTGACGACACGGAATGTCGCGGGAGTTCTGAACTCGCCGGCGCGGCGCGTCTCCCTGCTGTTGAATGCCTCGGCCGTCGGATACTACGGCTTTCACGCCAGCGACACTATCGACGAACTGAGGCCTCAGGGCCGAGGATTTTTGGCTGAAGTCACCGCCGGCTGGGAAAAGGAGGCGCTCCGGGCGGCGGAAGCCGGGGTGCGCGTCGTTTTATGCCGTTTCGGGGTTGTCCTAGGGAAGGGCGGGGGGGCTTTTCCCCGAATGCTGGCGGTCTTCCGGCGGGGAGCCGGATCGCGTTTGGGACGGGGCGATCAATGGGTATCGTGGATCCATACACTTGACCTGGCGGGCGCCCTGGTTCACTTGATGAAAATCCCGGATATGAACGGTGCGGTGAACTTGACCTCGCCCTATCCGGTGACCAATGCGGAGCTGACCCGATGCCTCAACCGTTCGCTGCACAAGCGTGTTCTGTTGCCGGCAGTGCCCGGTTTCATGTTGCGCATGGCCTGGGGGCCGTTCGCCGACACCCTGCTGAAGGGCCAGCGCGTGGTGCCGGAGAGGCTGCTCCGGAGCGGCTTTAAATTCTGTTTTCCCACTCTCGCGGAAGCATTCACCGATCTGGTTGGACCGACCTGAGATTAGGTTTCGGCGGCGGCGCCGCGACTCACGATAAGTCAGCCGTAGGAATCCTGATTTCCAGGGCCGAAGGAACGGGTGGTTTGCTTGCGTTCACGATAGAAATTGATGCGGAATGACACGGATTTGCGGGGCACCATCATGAACGTATCGGTCAGGCGCACTCCGATCCGTTCAGCCGGGAGCGCGGAAAAGATGTAGGTCTGCTCACGGATGTCCCAGATCCCATATCCGGGACTGAACCGCTTGCTCGGCCAAAGGCCCAGGTCTCGGGCTTTGCGGGCGATGATCCGGTCCGCCTGGATCGCCACCTCTTCGGCGGCCTCCGATCCGAATGAGTCCAGGATAAAGCCTTTCAACATCTCGTTGGATTGAATCAGGGCTGCGCTGGCGTGTTCGAGGTCCTCGCCGATGGTGCAGAGGCACAACGCCACTTTGTCTGCCCCCGAGAAAATCGGATGCCGGTTGGTCTCCGCATAGTCCATGATGCGGAAGAGGGCGGTGGGCCTGATCAGCGCATCCACTTCCTGTTCCTGTTCCTGAATCAGATTCTCCACGCCCTCATTTACGGGGGCCTTCCGGCCCTTATAGCCCAAACGGTGCAGGATCTTATGCCTGGGAATGCGGATGAGGAAATCTTCTCCCGAGACCGTGTACAGATCCGTCATTTGCATAGTTCATCGATGATAGCACAGGCGAACCGGGCACGAAAGCCGCAGATGACTCATGCCGACCTTTCCCGATCCATGATCGAGGTCGGATTCGAACCCGTCCGGCCCGCTCTCATCGTCAAGTTCCTTCCTAATCTTATCCGGGAGGGAAGTCGGGATACGGATGCTTCTCCTCCACCTCGGGCCGTTCCAGCCGTGAAGCGAGTCCTGATTCAACCGGGGACTTCCGGCAGCGATCCGGCTCCGCTGCGCTCGGCATCGGCCCGGATGATGGCGTGCAGCCGGCTGCGCAGGTCCTTGTCCGCCAAAGCGGTCGGTGTCTTTTCCAGCAGCTCTTCCACCCTCTGGTTTGCCCGCTGTGCCATATCCTGCCCGCCGGCCCCGGTCCAGGCATCATAGGTATCGCGATCGATAATTTCGGGGAAAAGGTGCTCATCACGGTACCAGCGTCGGGTATGGGCCATGGTCAGGAACTGGGTTCCGAGCGAGAATCCCTCGAATAAAGGCAGGGCCAGCGGATCGTCACGCTGTTCCACGCCTTTTGCAAGTCGCAGCGCCATCCCGCAGATCTCATTATCGATGACCAATTTTTCCAAGCTCTGACAGCTCTCGAAGTCCAGCATTCCCGGGCCGGAAATCACGTTGATGCCGGCCAGGACCGCCAGGACCGCACCGATCCCGGTCTCCAATCCGGCCTGGCTGTCATTGATCTTGGCGTCGCTCAAGCCCATATACGCGTGGGTCGGGAGGCCCCAATGCTTTGCAATCTGGGCATAGGCCACGTCAATCATCATGGTCTCGATGGCTCCCATGGGAGTCGTGCCCTTGCGCATGTCGAAGCTGGAAGGCGAGCCGCCGAAGATCACCGGGGCTCCTTTGGCCGCCAGTTGACAGATCACCAGGCCGCACAGGTTTTCCGCCACATGCTGGACCAGGGTTCCCGTGATGGTGATGGGTGAGGTGGCCCCGGTCATTCCCATGGAGATGAGCTCCGATGGGATGCCGGCGCGGGCGGCGTCGATGAGGCTCTGGGTGGTGAGATGGCTCCATTTGAGCGCCGGGGAGGGGCAGGCATCGAATATGGCCAGGGGTTTATCGATCAGAGCTTGGGCGCTTCCCCGGACCGCCACCAACATGTCGTGCATGGGTCGGAATCCCTGCACCCGAAATGTGCCGGTCACAAGTGGTTTAGAGCTGTAGAGAAGCCCGATGTACAGGCGGTAGCTGTCGGCGATGATATCGGAAACATCACCGCTGATGAGGCCGGTGCTCTGAAAATCGATAAAAGGAAGGACATCCGTCAGCCGGACAAAGCGGATGAGGTCCGATGTGACCGGCTTGCGGTGCTGCCGGGTGATGGGGTCCAGAAGGGTTACCGCCGCAGATCCGGGATCGAAGTGCGTTTGGTCACCACCGACCATAAAAGCTTTTTCTCCGCTGCGGTCGTAAAGGGTCAAGATTTTAGGCGTGGAAGCCAGACAGTCGTCTATCAAAGATGGTAAGATGAACACCCTCTGTTGGGAGGATTCGACCCGCATCCCGGCATCCCGGAAAAGCCTCAGGGCCTCATCGTTTTCCACAAAAACTCCGGTATTCTCCAATAGGACGTAAGCTTCCTGAATGATTTTATCCACCAACCCGGGTGACAGAAGCCGGACCTCAGGGCGTATTTTTGGAATCATGCGCTCACCTCGATCATTTTCATAAGAGTTGCTTGATGACTTCGACGGCGGCCATGGCATTCGCCGCATACCCGTGGGCGCCGATATCCTGGGCCCATTGCCGGTTGACCGGAGCCCCTCCCACCATCACCAGGAAGTCCTCATAAAGGCCCTGTTGCCGGAGTTTTTGGATGAGGGTTTTCTGGCCGAGCATGGTGGTGGTGAGCAGCGCAGACACGCATATGGCATCGGCATTCTCCGCTTGGGCCGCGGCAATGAAGCGGTCCAATTTGACATCCGCTCCCAGGTCGATGATCTCGAAGCCGTTGGCAGCCAAGAGCGAGGCCACCAGATTCTTCCCGATGTCATGAATATCTCCCTCAATCGTCCCGATCACCACCTTCCCGAGGCTGTGTCTGCGGATGTCGGAGTTCTCGAGTTCGGGTTGGAGAATTGCCATGGCAGCCTGCATGCACTCGGCACTGGTGATCAATTCCGGGAGAAAATATTCTCCCTCTTCCCACAGGTCTCCGACTTTCTGAATACCCGGGATGAATCCCTGCTCGATGACGGCGTTGAGATCCATGCTCCGGGAGATGGCGTCCCGCGCCAGCTTCTCGGCCACCTCCTTGTCTCCGGAGATGATGGACTGCTTCATCTGTGTGAACACGGCTTTGTCTTCCATGGCGGCTCCTTTTTTCCTGCCAACATTACCATGGACTTTCGGTCCCGTCAATCCGGCTCGCGAAATGATTTGTTTTTGCCAAGCAGGGGTCGAAGCACACGAAACCCGGCGGTTGTGCTATAGTGGAGTCGATTCTATGGTGAAGATAAACTGATGCGCTGCCTCTCCGGCCGAATCTACGATGCCTGTCTCGGTACCCTTCTTAAAGGGATGAGGAGATGGGTGGCCGGCCATGTCGGCCGCTACGGCCTCTATCCGGCCCTCGACCTCTGTACCGGGACAGCGGCCTTGTGCCGCTTGATGGGAGGACCGTCCCACTCGATATGGGGCCTGGATCTCGACCGACACGTGTTGCGCTACGCCCGTTCTCGTGCACACCATATCCCCCTTGTCTGCGCCGATGCGGCGCAAATCCCGTTTAAATCCGGAGTCTTTCGGGCCGTGATCATATCCTATGCCCTGCATGAAAAGACGCAAGGCATGAGATCCCTGATGCTGGACGAGGCGCGGCGCGTGTTGGATCCTTGTCGGGGCCGCCTCATCGTCATCGACTTCGAGGTGCCCTGGGATCGGGTCTCCCGCTTGGGCCGGATGTTCACGTATCTCATAGAACGTTTGGCCGGAGGCGATCATTTCCGAAACGGACAGCGGTTCGTACGGCAGGGGGGGCTCAGCGCGATCATAAGGGACCAGGGATTGATCGAGCTGCAGAGCCTTCCCCTGGCTTGGGGCAGCTCCCGCATCGTCGTGGCCCGCTGGCCTTCATGATCGGCCGTGAGGAGGGAAGCGGAGATTTTACGTTGTCGTTGTCAAATCCTCGGCTACGAAGTACAATACGTTTATTATGGTCGAACCGCTTGAAAGCAAACCCAGAACCATTGCGCTTCTCATCGACGGCGACAACGCCCAGCCTTCGCTGATCAGCGACATCATGGCCGAAGCCGGGAAATACGGATCGTTGACCGTTCGGAGGATTTACGGAGACTGGACAACGTCCAATATGCAGGGGTGGAAGGATACTCTGAATGCCTCGGCGATTCAGCCCATCCAGCAGTTCCGTTACACCATCGGAAAAAACGCCACCGACAGCGCCATGATCATCGACGCCATGGACATCCTTCACTCCAAATTGGTGGATGGATTCTGCCTCGTATCCAGCGACAGCGACTACACGCGCTTGGCCACCCGCATTCGGGAAAGCGGAGTCTTCGTCATGGGCATCGGAAAACGGATCACGCCCAAAGCCTTCGTGAACGCCTGTAACGTGTTCATATATACGGAAAACCTGGATGTGAAAGAACCGGCTCCCAGAGGTAAAAAGAGCTCCAAAAAGGCCGCCGCCAAAGACGAAAAGAAAAAATTCGACCCCGTACCGCTGTTGAAAGGTGCCTATGACATGGCCATCCAGGAGGACGGCTGGGCCAATCTCGCCACCATGGGATTCTATCTCCGCCAGCTCGATCCCAGTTTCGATCCCCGGACCTACGGTCACAAGCAACTTTCGCAGTTGCTCAAATCGCAGGGCCGGCTGTTCGAGATGCGTTTCCAGGAAACACCCGGATCGACCGACATCTTCGTGCGGATCAAAGAATAGGCAGTGGTTTGGGCGCCGGAACATCCCCTCCCATTTTTCGTGAAGTCCAGCGATTCAGACAGGTGTGGGTCTGGCTCCTGGTTTTAATGACGTCGACGCTGGCCTGGTGGGGGACCATACAGCAGTTGATCCTAAAAAGACCGTTCGGGTCCCGGCCGGCTCCAGATCCGGTGATGCTGTTGATCGCCGTGGTGTTCGGAATCGGCCTTCCGCTATTCTTCCTATCCCTGCGCCTGATCACGGAGGTCCGTAGGGATGGAATCACCGTGCGTTTCGTGCCGCTCAACCGGCGGCCCCAATGTTGGGCCTGCGGAGACATCGGTGGTTACGAGCTGGTCACATATCGGCCCCTCCGGGACTACGGCGGGTGGGGCATTCGCTCCGGTCCCAAGGGCCGGGCCTACAACGTGAGCGGCGATCGCGGTGTCAGGCTGACGCTGCGCAGCGGAAAAATGCACCTGATAGGGTCGCAAAAGCCGCAGCGACTGGCATCGGCCCTGGATACCGTGGGCCTGAAACAGCTGTGATGCCTTCTCTCGCTCCCAACCGTGCCTTGGGATTGATCGCTGTCGGCGTGCTTTTGGCGACTTCCACCTGGTTTACCGGTACGGCCGCCGCACCCCTCCTTCGGAAGATTTGGGATTTGAGCGATGTCCAGAGTTCCTGGTTGACGGTTTCCGTTCAGCTGGGCTTCATAGCGGGCACCTTCCTCTATGCGGTCCTGAACCTGCCGGATGTGTTTTCGCCGCGCTGGGTTTTTTTCGTCTCCGCCGGAATGGCGGGGCTGTTCAATGCGGGATTCACGCTTCTGTCTGATAGCCTTGCCAGCGCCTTGACTTTCCGTTTTCTCACGGGAGTGACCCTGGCCGGCGTCTATCCGGTGGGGATGAAGCTGGTTGCGCAGTGGCTGCGGTCGAGTCTGGGCTGGGGATTGGGGGTGATGTTGGCTGCGCTGACCATGGGAACCTCCTTTCCCTATTTGATATTCGCCCTGGGAGTGGACCTGGAATGGCGGGTGCTGATGTTGAGCGCATCGGGATTCTCTTTGATAGGAGGGATGATGGTGCTGGTGTTCCTGCCGTCGGGACCCTTCCTGCGCGCGTCGGCCCCGTTTGATCCGCATATGATTTGGCGCATCTTCCGCGATCGCAGCTTCCGACTCCAAGCGTTTGGCTATTTCGGCCATATGTGGGAGCTTTATGCGTTCTGGTCCTTGGCTGCCGCCTATCTAGCCGCCAGCTTCCAGCATTCCGACTCTCCCCTCCAGGGGTCGGTGCCGTTGGTGACCTTCGCGGCCATCGGAACCGGAATCGTAGGCTGCCTTATCGGCGGCTGGATTTCACGCCGGGTGGGGGAGCGGAATGTCGCGCTGGGGGCGCTGTCGGTGAGCGGTATCCTGTGCGCTGCATCATGGTGGATTTTTGAACAGGATGGCAGATGGGTCACGGCGGCGGTCTTGCTGTGGGGGGCGGTTGTGATCGCCGATTCACCGCAGTATTCCGCCCTTGCGGCCCGGTCCTGCCCGCCCCGCTACACGGGAACCGCCCTCACCATCCAAAACGGCGTCGGATTCGGCATAACCGTCCTCTCCATCCAACTGACCGCTTGGCTGGCCCATTGTCTGGGCTGGAAATGGGCGTTTGTGTTCCTCGCCGTGGGCCCCCTAATGGGGGCGATATCTTTGTTTAGATTGGACGGAAAATCGGAGGAAACTGCATCCTGCGAGTCTCTTTGAAGGGGGGATTATCGACCTGCCGGATTCCAGCGATAAAAATTACTCTCATACGCCCGGATTCGAGGGAGAGAGGTCGTTGGACCGATCACTTCACCCAAGACGTTGGCCTCGGTCAACAGCAGCGGATGGTTCGACTGACTCGGGCTGATGAGGGAGAATGACGTTTCCCGCCCTTCGGTTTCCCGCAAATGTAGCAGCAGCCCGGCGCCTTGCTCTTCCGGTCGGGCCGCCACCAACAGGATGTTGTCCCGGTCACAGCGCAGCAGGGAGGCCGAAAGGGCAAGCCGGCGGCGGCCGGGCGGTAACACCCGCGTCAGCAGGGGGATTCGAGTCCCCCAACCGAAGCGGGCGGCTTCAGAGGGCGTTCCTCGTTTTTGCGATGTCAGGGCGTATCTCCAATGGAATTCTCCCCGTTGGCTGGCCCGGAAATTCGTGACCCAGTAATTGTTCATCACCCATGAAAACACATGCGGTTTATCGAACCGGGAGATATATTGAAACTTGCCCAGATTCAGCCCGCCGATGTGGGCCAGAGGGATCTCGTCACTGCACAGCAGGGCATGGCCTCCGGCGGCCGCGATCCGAAAAAAATTCTGCACCGCATGCCAGTCGGCGGAGGTTCCCTCCAGCTGATCTCGGCCCGGAACAACCGCGCCCCCCTGGGCTTCATAGGTGACACTCTCCTTCGATCCGGTGAAGGGAAAAGCCACATAGACGGCTTCCGGGTCCGTGATATCTTTCTTTACTAAGGTGTAGTGCAGCTCGAGGCGCTTGGCGGGGTGGAAAAGACGCGCCTCACACCGGAGCCGCGTACCGGGGACAGCGGTATCGGTTTCCCCTGACCAGATAAGACTCTTCCAGATGGGTCCGTCGACGCCCGGCTCGAGGGTCACGCGCTCGAGGGTGCTCCGTTCCGCACCGATCAGGTGAAACTGTTCCAATTGCCCGCGGTTGGAGATGCGTTCCAGGATGAACTGCCCCAAGAGCCAGGGAGATTCACCGTCGATCAGGTCGCGATTCCAGTCTTTGTCCACCCAGCTTTTGATTCCTCCGGCGGCAGGATCTAAGGTCAGCCGGTAATGACCATTCTCCAATACGCCATCCTCAAGTCGAGACGTCCTCAGGGAGGGGAGGGTGGTCTTGAGCGGGAGGATGCGGTAGACCTTGAATCCCAGCGGAGGCACGTCCGCGGTCCAAACGCTCCAATAGGTCCCGTCCGCCCGGCTGCGGGATTTCTGTGCGAGGGCCGGGGTCCCCGACTCATCGACCAATCGGAAATCTCGGCCGGGAGGAAGGATTTCGTGATCGATGTAGACCTCCACCAGCCCGGAGCGGGGCCGATTGAGGGTATTGAAGACGGCTAATGTCGCCGTGTCCAAGCGGGGAACATAAACCTGGACGAGCCCCATGGCCGCTTCCTGGAGGAGGCGGTTTTCCTTGACCGCTTCCCAGACATAGGCCGATTTCTCGGCCCATTGCACCATACTGTTCTCGGCGAGGGGATCGCGGATGCTTTCCGCAGCCCCCATGGTATGCTCGTCCCAGAAGAGCAGCGAACGCTCGATTCTATCCATCCGGCGGAAGATATCGGGAGAAAGAGGCGAGCCCAAGAGTCGGGCCATGGCGAGAAGTCCCAAAGTGGCGCTGTAGTGGGCTTGAGTCCGGCGCGCGAAGGCGGTTTCCCGGGCGGATGACCCGAAACCGTCCGACCACCAGTCCGGCCAGGCCACGCGGTAGACCGGGAGGCCCGGTCCCTGATGTTTTTCCAGATGCATGGGGAATTCCCGCGCGGTTGCGCTCCTCAGCTTGGGCCAGGCATATTTTCGATTCCAGCCTCGGATGAATTCACTGCCGACCTTGGCGGGCGGGGAATTATCGGTAAAATAGCCGGCATACTGAACGGCCACGCGCTCGAAAGGATAGCCTTTTTGCTCGAGAGCTTTCAGGTAGCGGAGAAGCTCTCTTTCCGTAGCGTCGAACTCCCCGGTGTGGATACCCCAGAAATTACCGGTATTGTAATGATCGGCCCGGAAAGCCAAAAGACGCCTCCCCGAGGGCGACTCCCACCAGAAGGCCGTGGGCTTGTCAAACGGGATTCGGGCCCGGTGGCCGTGCTGCCCCATGATCAAATAGCGCACGCCGGTGTCGGGAAAATAATCGGCCAGACACCAGGCGATTCCATTGACGTCGTTCTGCATGGCGGTGGTGACGTCGAGACCTTCGCGATGGAATCGCTTCAGCGGTCGGAGAGAGAGCGCCACCATATTCTCGTCCGCCATCTCCGAAAGATTGAAAAGCATGCCGGTGAGCTCGATGCGTCCCTGCCGGATCCGTTCCTTGAGGCGGTTCAGCTGTTCAGGCGGCCGGACCTTGAGGTATTCTTCAACCGCCCACGCTGCCTCACATGTCCAGCGGAAGCGCGCATCATCCGGAAAGGAATCGGTCAGATCGCAGTAATCCAAGGCGTAGTCGATGAATCTCAAATGTTCGGCCAGGATCTCCGTCTGAGGCCGCGTGTATCCGATGTCGGTGTGTGTGTGCTGGACCAGGTAAACGACCCAGGGCCGGACCGGTTTTCGGACGAATTCGAGTGCCATGGGATCGCGGTCCCCGATCTGGACACTGAGTGCATGCCGCACCTCACGGTCGGACTGAGGGAGGTGGGCAGGTATGCGGTTGAATCCGAATTCGAGTGTGCTCTCCTGCTGCACCGTCGCCCCGTCCCACACCCGGGCCGTAGTCGGAGGGCCCAGGTGAATGATCCGCACGTCCACCGGCTGGAAAAGCTCCCCATTCCTCGTCACCAAGGCGGGCTGAGCCAAGACGTCCGCCTCGGCTTTGACCTGACTCTGGAAGGTCATATACCAAACCCGGCTTCCCGCGGATTCCCCCGCCACCTTGAGGCGGATCGGCCGGCCGGATTCGAGCCGCCGGGATGGGAGGGTCAGGGCGGCGTAACCGAAGACATCCCCATGGCGGTCCACCATGGTCACCCGAAAGCGAAGGCGGGATCCCTGAGGTCCCTCGATCTGCCAGTCCCGCCTCGTGCTGACGCGCGGATTGGCGAAGCGGAACCATTTTTTCCCATCGATGAACAGATCATAACTGCAGGGCGAAGAATCCACATCCATCCCGAAAATCCAGACGAAGGTGGCGGCTTCTCCGCGAAAGTCATCAGGTACGGATTCCGTCTCCCATTCGACATGATCCCGGGAGTCCAAAGACCGGACCAGCAGGGCCGAAGTGGCATCGGGGTGAGGGGAATGATAGGCGATGGTCCCGCCGTTTATGGTGGTTTGATAGCCTTGCAACCAGCCGGTGGAGACGAATTCCGTGTCGGGGCTCTCAGGCGGGACAACGGACCTGTCCGCACATGCGGAGGATAAAAATCCTCCCAGCAGGATTCCCCAACACAAGAACGGGCGTAGATGTGATTTCATATGGTTCCTCAGGCGTATTGTAATGGTTCCCGGCCGTGAGTTCAATTTCCAATTCGACCGGCGATGGAGTACTATGACATCGAACCCAACAGGAGGCCGAGAATGAGGTCAGTCGAATCAGTGAAGGCCGGACTGATTATGCTGGTCATCTTCACCGGATTGTCCTTGATGTCCCGGGATGCCGCCGGAAGGGCGTGTCGGACCGATCCTATACAGGAGGAGGATCGCTTGGTGTCGCAGCGCTTGGAGTGGTTCCGGGACCAAAAGCTGGGGCTCATGATGCACTGGGGGCCCTACTGCCAGTGGGGAATCGTCGAATCCTGGTCTCTTTGCTCGGAAGATGAGCCGTGGTGTACCCGGCACATCGATGACTACGTCGAATATCGACGTCAATATGAAGCGCTGAAGACCACTTTCAATCCACAGAAGTTCGATCCGGAACGTTGGGCGCAGGCCGCAAGGGAGGCGGGCATGCGTTACGTCGTGTTCACCACCAAGCACCACGACGGCTTCTGCATGTACGACACCCGGGAGACGGATTACAAGATCACCGATCCGGATTGCGCGTTTCACTCCTATCCGCGCGCCGATGTGACCCAGGCGATATTCGAGGCTTTCCGCGGGAAGGGATTCGGCATCGGAGTCTATTTTTCCAAACCCGATTGGCATTCGCCCGATTATTGGGCGCCTGAGTGGGCCACGCCGGACCGTAACGTCAATTACGACACCGCCAAGTATCCGGAGCGCTGGCAGAGGTTCCGGGATTTCACCTTCCGCCTCTCGGACGTCGAGATCGATCCCCCGGCCCGCAATCCTGCTTTGAGAGCTCCGTTGGGATGAGCCGCGCGGGGATAAAATATATTAATCCTATAGGAATTGATCTTTTTAATATTTTCGGGTACAATAATAAAAAAAAATATTATAAATCAAATATGGAATAAGGAGGGAATCATGAAAGGACTTTTGGCATTGGGATCGGCTTTCATATTGGCCGGATTCTTATTCATCGCCGGCAGCCCGCAGCAGGAAACGCCGGGTGCGGATGCGGCTGCGCTCTGGACATACATCACCGAGCAGTCTCCCTATACGGAATGGGGATTCTGGGATGATCATCAGGGAATCCTGGCCGGCAATTCACCGCACGGCCCCTTTCATCGCGTCTACGTCAACGATGTTCTGCTCAATGCCACCACCGTGCCGGTTCCTCACGGATCGATTCAGGTCAAAGAGAGTTTTGACCAGAACAAGAATAAGATGAACATCACGGTCATGTATAAGATCAAGGACTTCAATCCCGAAGCCGGGGATTGGTTTTGGGCCAAATATACGCTGGCGGGCAAGCCCGACCTGGCCGGGAAAATTCAGGGCTGCATCGGTTGTCACGGCGTCAAGGCCGCCAACGACTATATAACGGTCCACGATATAAAGTGACACGATAGCAATACAATAAGCAAGGCATACCTTGCAAGGCATGCCTTGACTTGGTCATAAAAGCAGTCCTGGCCCGCAGCACTGGTCTCATAAAAATTAATTTCACTCTACACGGAGGTTAATGTGTCGAAAAAGAACAAAATTTTCTGGTTGGGCCTGTCCGCGGCCTTGTCCGGCTCTCTATGGTTATGGAGCCAGGACACTGTTTATTACGAATCGGATTTTGACGGGGCATGGGCGGGCTTTATCCGGATCGCGACCGCGCAGGGCAGGCGCGACTTTCCTTTGGTCCTGAATATGAACAGTCAGGCCGAAGAGGGGAGTGGCTTTGCCTTGATGCCGGATGACCTGAGCCTGTCTCCCACCGAATTTGAGGTGTTTTCCCTGTTGAACTTCAAGCGCGCGGGCCGCAAGGTCACCGCTTCTTTAGATGATAGCCAGGATTTTGTCCTGCGTTACAAGAAGGCCAAAGATTTTCTCAAGGGAACCTATAAATCATCAATACCGGAGCCGCTCAATGGGACCGTGTTCCTGTATCGACAATCGCCGGACCGCGCCGTCCAGAAGGTTTGGGAAGGTAGCCTCAACATCTCGGGTGTGAAGACGCCGGTTTTTCTGCAGTGCATCCAGAAAACCGCACTTGGGGAGTCTGAGGCCGCCGGGGTGTCGGTCGTGACCGGAGTCGGCTTCGTCGGCGAACAATACGGGAAGATCACCGGCGGGAGTTTCGACGGTACCCGCTTCAGCGGCAATTTAGGCCTGGGTCAGGAAACCGTGGTTCTGGATCTGAATCTCAAGACTCCTAAAATGAACGGGACGTTCGGGGGATTCACTTTTTCCGGCTCGACGACGCTTCTGCCGGCCGGCACGCTGTCCAAGGCCGTCGCGTTTAAGAAATTGACCCCGCGCGCAATGACCCTTGGCGAAAGCAATCTCATCAACATCAAAGGGAAAAACTTGGGGGAAGGGATCATGTTTCACACCGATAATCCCGCAGTGGAAATCAGTGCAGTGCAGCGGACCAACAAGCGCAAGGCGAGCCTGGTCCTATTCCCGCCGGACTCGATCCCGACCGAAACCAGCCTGGCGCTGCGCGTGACCAATCCGGATGGAACCACGGTTGATTTTGACTCGGCTTTTGCGCTGAAAATGAAGGAAGTGCCCTTTACGGTCAGTTTTTCCCAGGATATCCAGCCGGTGTTCAATTCCAGCTGTGCGCTCTCCGGATGCCATGCCGGGAATTCGCCTTCCGCAGGACTCAACCTCGGCAGCGGTGTTGCATACGGCAACATCGTCAATAGAACCAGTTCCCAGAATACATCGCTGTCGCTCATAAAGCCGGGCGACCCGGCTAACAGCTACCTGATCCGTAAGATCAAAGGCGAGGACATCTCCGGATCGCGCATGCCTTTGGGCAGGGCCGCACTGAGCATGGAGATCATCGCCAGGTTCGAGAACTGGGTCCGCGAAGGCGCGGTCAATAACTGAAACCTTTACTTTACGTCCGGCTTGAGATGCCGGATGAAGCATTCCACGCGCGCTTCCCCATATCGACGGGAGCGGATTCCGTGCCTCTGTTCCGGATAGAACATGAAATCGAACGTCTTGTTGTGTTTCAAAAGCTCCTGGAGCAGCTGGATGGAGTTGCCGGGATGGACGTTGTCGTCCACCGCCCCGTGATGAATGGACAGGTGTCCCTTCAGGTTCTTGGCATAGGTCATGCATGAGCCCTTTTCGTATCCATCCGGGTTGTCCTGCGGGCGACGCATATATCTTTCGGTATAAATGGTATCGTAATTCCGCCAGTCCGTGACCGGGGCCCCGGCCACTCCCACATGGAAGGTGTCGGGGGCTTTGAGCAGCGCTATACAAGTCAGGTAGCCTCCATAAGAATGCCCGGTGATGCCGACCCGTCCGCCATCCGCATAGGGGCGTTTCGTGATGTGTTTCACCGCCGCCACATGGTCGGCCAACTCGATCTCACCCAGGTTGAGATACATCAGATTCTGAAAGTCCTTGCCACGGCGGGAAATGCCGCGGTGATCGACCTGAGCCACCAAAAAGCCCAGCTGCGCCAGGGCCTGGTTGCGGCTGTTCATCTGATAGCGGTTGTAGACCTGTTTGGCCCCGGGCCCCCCATAAACCGACATGATGAGCGGATAGGTTTGTCCGGCATCGAAGTGGGCGGGTTTGAACAGCAGCCCGTCCAAGATATGCCGGCCGTCAGCGGATTGGAAGGTGAAATGCTCGGGCTCGATGAGTCCCAGGTCCTTGAGCTCCTGAGTGACGACCGATTCACCCAGGCGGCGGATCAGGCTTCCGTCGGCCCGGTGAAGGGTAAAACGGCGCGGGGTGTCGAAAGAGCTGAAGGAATCGGTATAGAATTCGGCCTGGGGAGACAGGCTGATGGAGTGGGAGCCGGGTTCTTTGGTGAGGCGCATGAAGCCCGTTCCGTCCAGCTTGATACGGTAAAGGTGGCTCTCCAAGCCGCGGTTTTCATAGCCCGAGAAATAAATCCAGCCTTCGCTTTCGTTTATGCCCAGGATCTGGCCTACCGGTAGCTTGACATCGGTCAGCTGTTCGAGTGAGCCGGTCTGGAGGTCGGAGAGATAGATCTCGTTCCATCCGCTGCTCTCGGATGTCCAGAGAAACCGGTTCCCATCGCCCAAGAACATCACCTGCACTCCCTCATCGATGTAGCAGGGATCCGTGTCCTTGAGGATCAGGCGGACCTTGCCGGTTTCCGGGTCTGCGGTGAAGAGCTCGATCTGGTTCTGCCAACGGTTGAGGCGCCGGTACAGGAATTCTTTACCGTCCGGACTCCACTCTCCTCGGTACAGGTAGACATTGGTGTCCATCCCGGTTTGGATCCGGGTTATCTGCTTGGATTTCACATCCACGATGAAGAGCCGGACAATGGGATTGTTGGCGCCGGCTTTGGGATAGCTCTGGAGCTCCAACTCTGGTTCCGGACTCACATCATGCACGATGGGGTATTTGGTCACCGGATACTCGTCGAACTGCATGAATGCGATCTTGCGGGAATCAGGCGACCACCAGAATGCCTCGTACTGTCCCAATTCTTCCGGATAAACCCAGTCCGGAAAGCCGTTGCGGAGGTCGTCATGGCCGTCGGTAGTCATCTGGCGTTCTCTCTCGTCCATATCTTTGACATAGAGGTTGTATCCGCGGGTGAAGGCGCGGTATTTCAAGTCGGGCGAGAGGGTTTCTCCATAGCTCCGCCCGCGTACGCCGATCGTTTCACGTTCGGGGACATAGGTCAGGATCTCCTGCAATGTCAGATCATAAATAAACGCCCGAGCACCCACCCGGAAATGGATTTTTCCTCCTCCCGCCAGGTATGTGAAGCGGCGGAAGGGAATCTTTTCTTCACTTTTTCCGGTCACGGCGTTGTAGGCCTTAAGGATCGCCGCCTCTTCGAAGAGCGGACTTTCCTCCCCGGAAAGGGCGTCGATCCGCTTGAATCCTTTGGCCTCCTGATCAAATTCATAGTAGCCCTTTCCTGCTACCGTCCAGTTGATCCGGGAAAGACCTTCGAATTTGATCAGATCCCTGCCGCTGCGGGTGAGCTTTTCGTACAGGGCCTTACCGCGCACCTGCGATGAAACCGGCGACGCCAAAGCGGCGGTCAGCGTTAGGGACAGCACGAAAATGCACGACGACCGGAGACGCTCAGTCATGATGACCTCCCAGCATGAATTTGCAGCATGTTGTGAAACGAGAGGTTTTATATCACACTCCCTCATATCGGATCAACATCTATGGTACAATGCCCTTGAACATGGAATCTACGGACAGCCTGCTTGCCATCCGGCAGGGGATCCCCCTGGTCGAATACTTCAATTTTCCCTGGTGGATCATCCTGGGTTCGATCCTCTTTGCGATCGCGGTCAGCCTGGTCTCCGGGATCTACCCCGCCGTCCGGGCCTTACGGTTCGACCCGGTGGTGGCCCTTCGTCACGATTGACCGCAGGGCTACTCGTAGCGCAGCGCATCCACCGGATCGGATAAAGCAGCCTTCAGGGATTGATAACTCACGGTCAAGATGGCCACCCCCAACGCCAGGGCCGTGGACATGAGGAAGATTTCCCATCCCAGGGCAATCCGGTAGGCATATCCCTGAAGCCAGCTTCGAGCCAAGAGATATCCCACCGGCCAGGCCAGAACGCAGGAAATCAGGACCCAGCGCGAAGACTCCTGTGACAGCATCAAGACGATTCCGGAAGCCGAGGCGCCCAAGATCTTGCGGATGCCGATTTCTTTGGTGCGTTGTTCGGTCGTATACGCGGAGAGGCCGAAAAGGCCTATGCCGGCGATAAACACCGCCAGGATCGTGAAATATCGAAGAATTTGGGCGGTTTTGTAATCCGTCCGATAGAAATCATCGATCCTCTTATCCAGAAACTCATACTCCCAGGGATAATCCTTGATTAAGGCTTTCCAGGCCCCTTCCAAAGCCTTCAGCGTCAGCGGCACATTTTGCGGTGAGATGCGTACGCATGTATAAGGAGATTCCTCCGGCCCCCAAAAGACCATGGGTTCGATGGGATTGTGCAAAGAACTGTGATGAAAATCTTTGACCACCCCGATGATGATCGCCTGTCTGTCGCGATAGGTCAACCGCGTACTCAGTGGAGACTCCAATCCCATGGCCCGTACCGCGGATTGGTTGACGACCACCGCCTGGGCGGCATCGGTCGGAAATTCCCGGGAAAAAAAGCGACCCTGGGCCATTTCCATGCGGAAGGTATCCAGGTAGTCGTAATCCACATTCACGGGATAAAGCAAAAGGTCCTGTCCGGGATCTTTCCCTTCCCAGACGATGTCCGGCACGCCCAACAATCGGCCCGGGGGCTGCGAGAGCGTCAGGCGCTCGACGCCTGGAATAGGCAGGAACGTATTCCGTATCACTTCGGGGTCGTCATGGTAGTTGTGGAACGTGAGGATGTGATTCTTATCAAATCCCAAATCCTTGTTTTGTATGAAGTGCAGCTGACGGTAAATCAGCAAGGTCAAAAACAGCAGGATGACGGTCCCGCCGAACTGAACCACCACCAGGATCCTGCGGAGAAAGGCCTCGGTGGATCGGCGGACTGACAGCGTTCCCTTAAGGACCTTGACCGGCTGGAACGAGGATAGCAGCAACGCCGGGTAGCTCCCTGCCAGGAGTCCGGTGGCGAGGGTTACGGTCAAAAGACCGAGCAAAAGTCCTTGGTTGGCGGCCGGATCCAGATCGAGCGACTTCCCGGTCAGGGCGTTGAATCCGGGCAGCAGCGCCTCTGTCATCAGCAGCGCGAAGAACAGGGCCAAGGCCGCCATCAGGAGGGATTCCCCGAAAAACTGTTTGATGAGGTCCAACCTGAGGGCACCGGCGACTTTGCGCATCCCCACCTCTCTGGAGCGACCGGCCGCACGGGCGGTGGCGAGATTCATGAAGTTGATGCAGGCCAGCAGCAAAATTCCTACTGCCATCAGAGCGAAGACGACCACGTCATTGAGGTTGCCCTGCGCGTAGTTATCCAGATCCCATTCGAAACGGGATCGTAAATGCACGTCCTTGAGAGGCTGAAGAAAGACGGTCGAACGGGCCTGGGGCATATTTTCTCTGACCGCTCCCGCGATCTTCCGATCGAATTCCCCAGGGGAACTGTTTTTGCGCAGCTGCACATAGGTATAGAAGCGAACTCTTCTCCAGGACTCAAAATCTTCATGCCAGTATACGCTCATATTGATGATCGGGAAGATGCAGTCGAAGTGGAGATGGGAGTTGGAAGGCACGTCTTCGATGACGCCGGTGACGGTATAATCATGCCCGAGGGTGACCACTTTCCCCATGGGATCCGCTTCTCCGAAGTATTTTTTCGCCATGGATTCTGTGATGACGATGGAATAACGATCTTCCAGGGCGGTTTTGGGATCGCCCTGGATAAAAGGAAAGCTGAACATCTGGAAAAAGCCGGGATCGGCGGTGCCGAGATTGTCATTGTGGAATGTCTTGCCTTCGGATTTGACTCTCCATCCATCGAAACCTTGAAAGCGGACCGTGCGGATAACTTCGGGATAGGTTTTTTCAAGATAGGGCCCGAGAGGAGTGGGAGTTCGGGCATTGAGGGAGATGTGTTCAGAGGTCTCGATTCGATTGATGATGCGGTAGATATCCTCCCCGTTTTCATGGAAGCGGTCGAAGCTCCATTCATGCTGGACCCAGAGAAACATGAGAATGCAGCAGGTCATGCCCACCGCCAATCCGGAGATATTGATCAGAGAATAGACTTTCTGCCTGCGGAAGCGCCGCGCCGCGATCTTGAGGTAGTTCCATCCAAGAGCCGGTGCGAACCAGCGGGTTGTCTGCGGCGGGGGCATAGCAAGAGGGCTGCGGGCATCGGTTTTGAAATACTCTGATCCGATCGCCTCAGGAGTTCCGATGGATTCCACCGCCTGGATAAAGGCGGCTTCCGGCGTGCGGCCTTGCTCGATGTGCATCTCGATTGCGTCGCGCAGGTGAGATTCCAGCTCGGCGACGTATCCATCCTCCAGGCTTTCATTCTTATACAGGCTCTTGCGCCATTTCTTAATGGCTTGATCGAGATCGAACATATTTGCGATCCTTCAAACCGATATCGGTTTCCAGACCTTGGAGAGCGCCTGGTGAACATACATCCATTCTTTCATATCCGCTTCCAACTCCGCCCGTCCCCGTTCGGTGATACGGTAGTATTTCCGGCGGCGGCCTTCTACCGAGATCCGCCACTGGGCTTGGATCAGGCCGTCCTTCTCGAGCCGGTGGAGGACCGGGTAGAGCATTCCATCGGACCATTCGAGTTTTCCTCCCGAGATTTGTTTGACTTTCTGTATGATCTGATAGCCGTAGTTTTCCCCGCCGATCAATATAGAAAGGATCATAGGTTTGGTAGATGCCGCGATCAGGGCTTTTGAAATCATCTCATACCTCGCATGGTTAGATACCTAGCGATGTTATGTATGCGAAATACATGCCAAACAGAGTATTTTAGGGCCGGGACGGCGACGGCCCAAAAAGTCATCGCCAAGGAGTGTCCATTATGACAACATGAGGTGTTCCATTCCGGACATCTTTGAGGAAGAAGGCCTTCTTCTGATAAACGGATATCGGCCAGGGCCGTCGGTTTGATCCCGTTGCTGAACGGGGCGCAAAGTTTCTATCGGGTTGCGAGCGCTTGCTCTATGGCAGAGATAATCTCAGGGTGCTCAGGCCCGGTGCGGGGCTCGAATCGCGCCAGAATCTCCCCGCTGCGGCCGATGAGGAACTTGGTGAAGTTCCACTGGATGTCTCCCCCGAATTCGGGATGGGCTCACGGCTGGTCATCGAAAATTCGGCTCCGGCTCGGGTGTGTTGTCCAGGATCTCTTCGATCCCCTGTAGGATCTGTGGACCCAGCATGGGGACGGCTTCCAAGGCCTGCATATTTTCCTTGACCTGTTCCGGGCGGGAGGCGCCGGTGATCACGGACGAAACGTGCGGATTCTTGAGACACCAAGCGATCGCCAGCTGCGCGACGTTTACCCCCAGCTTGTCGGCCACATCCATAAGCTGCCGGACCTTTTCGATCTGGTCCCGCCCTTCCGGGCTTTCGAAGCGCTGCCGGATCCATTGATATCCTGAAAGGGCGGCCCGGCTTTCCCGGGGTATGCCGCGGTTGTATTTACCGGTCAGCAATCCGCTGGCGAGAGGACTCCAGATGGTGGTGCCTAATCCCAATTCTGCATAGAGCGGCGAATATTCTTTTTCCACCCGGTCCCGGTGAAACATGTTGTACTGGGGCTGTTCCATGGTGGGAGGCACCAGGTGCTCACGCCGGGCGATATCATAGGCCGCCCGGATCTGATCCCGGCTCCACTCGCTGGTCCCCCAATAGAACGCCTTTCCTTGGTCCACCAGGCGCGACATGGCCCTGACCGTCTCTTCGATCGGGGTGTCCAGGTCCGGCCGGTGGCAGAAGATCAAATCCACATAATCCATCTGCAGGCGCGACAGGGCGGCATCCGTGCCTTCGATGATGTGTTTCCGGGAAAGTCCCCGGTCGTTGGGTCCGCTTCCGCCCCAGTAAATCTTGGTGGAGATGACCAGTCCCGAACGCGACCATCCCATCTTTTTCAATATGTTGCCCATCATGATCTCGGCCCGGCCTCCCGCATAGGCCTCGGCATTGTCGAAAAAATTGACCCCTGCCTCGTAGGCCGCCTGCATGCAGGCCGCCGCCGTGTCCTCGTCCACCTGGTCTCCGAATGTGACCCACGCCCCAAAGGAAAGGGCCGATATCTTCAATCCCGATGATCCCAGATAACGGTATTCCATTTATTTTTCTCCTCGAGTGATGTCCTTTCCCATTATGCAGAGCGCATTGGGATACGTCAAATCGGATACGTTTCCGGTTTTCTTTACCTTTGCTGTCTCACACTCGATAGGCCGTAATCGTCCCGTGCGGCCATGGACGCGGGGGACGTAAAACATTGGGGAGTTGTCACATGCTTCCGTTCCTTCTATAATGCCCCTGTAGCCTCGTGGAGAATTCAGATGACAAACGTATTCATCACCCGCCGCTGCCTTCAAGGCCGCCCTTGGATATGGGGTCTGGCGACCGCGCTCTTGTTGGCAGGATCCTGGGCCGCGAATCCAGATCGTGTCCAAGCCCAGGAATCCTCCTCCCGAATCAAGGAGATCACCATCCGCAACGTTACCGAAGAGACGGTGCAGTATTACATAAAGTCGGTACGCTCCTCTGATCCCCCGGAAAAACGGGCGATTGAAAAGGATGCCATCGATCATTTGCGAACGGAGGATCCCTTGACCATTTCCTTTGAAAGTAAAGGCGACTCCACCGAGTATGTGCTGGATCCCGGCATGCCGTATGCCTTCCGATACGACGAAAACGGGGATTTGGAACTGTATGAAGCTTCCCATGGGAGGGATGATGCGGTGGACCTGGCCCCCTTTGTCGCCACTCCTCCGTCGGTGGTGGAAAAGATGTTGGAAATGGCGCGGGTGGACAAGGACGATGTGGTGTACGACCTGGGCTGCGGAGACGGCCGCATCGTTGTGATGGCGGCGCGCAAATACGGAGCGCGGGGAGTGGGCATCGATCTCGACCCCGAGCGCATCAAGGAATCTCGGATCAATGCCAAAGCCGCCGGGGTGGACAAGCTGGTCGAATTTCGGATCGAGGATGTCACTAAATCCGATATATCCGCGGCCACCGTGGTGACACTCTACCTGCTCACGGAATCCAACGAGCTGCTCCGCCCATCACTCGAGAAGCATCTCAAGCCGGGGGTTTATGTGGTCAGCCACAATTACACCATTCCGGGATGGGAAATCAAACTGGTGGATGAGGCTGAGATCAAGGGCGAGGACGGAGCCCTCCACGACATCTATCTCTATCGCCGTTGAAACGAATACCGTCGTTTGGCCGGATCGTCGTCCGTTTCTCTTTCATTCCGGTCTGAAGGCGTCAATCCCAGTGATGGTGACAGACGGATCTCTTCAGGAGAATTTGAGCGGGCCGCCGCAGTAGGGGCAGAGGCGGAAATCCGCCTGGACGGGGCGGCCGCAACCAGGGCAGCACGGCGCAGGGAACGGGGCGTCGGCGCCGCTCTCATGGTGGGCGGCCCCGCAATTTGCGCAGGCCCAGAACGGGATTCCCTTTTTTACCGGGAATAAGGGGATAAAGAACACGCTCAGATAATGGTCGGTCCGCTTCATTAGCAGCGAAGTACGGCCGCACTGCATGCAGGTGCGGGGATTCTTATCCACGGTTATGGTTCGGGGTTGCACACCGCCTATGAAAAAAAACATCGTCATTCTCCTGCGGAAGAGAGCCGACGGATGCCGAAGAGGACCGTGCCTCCACCGGTTCGCTCGCACGGATCCGGGCATTGCACCATGGCTCGCTCCGAATCCTCGGGACCCAGGCCCAGGGCATGAGGAGTGATCCCGCGGGAAAGGGCGGTCGAGAAGGTGAGGAGGGAAGCCAATCCGTGCAGGCACAGCTCGCATCCTTCCGGAACCATGAGTTTGTACCCCTCGCGGATGATAAAGACATCCCCTTTTTCGTACACCGGGCAGCGCCCTTTTATCTCGAGGATTTGGACCTCCAGGTCGGCAGCTTTTTTCCCCATGGGATATCCTTTTAAAGGCATGAATAATCTACGGCCTCTTTTTATCGCACCCGGGTGAGTTTGTCCAGCAGCACAAAGACGCCGGCATCCCAGGCCAGCAGGAGCAGGCCCAGCGCCAGGCGCCATTGGGTCCGGCGGCCCCAGCGGCGGCGTGCATAGGCGAGAATTCCATACATTGCCATGACTTCCAGGGCGAAAGGAGGGAATCCCAGATATCCCAGAATTGGCATCTGAAATACGCGCCCGAATTCGAAGTAGGGGAGAGAGTATTCCCAATGCGATCCGGCCCAAAAGTTGAACAGCTCCCAAAAAAAACCGGCCGTCAGGCCGGCTGCCAGCCAGCTCCATAGCCGGGTACCGTTTTGGACCTCCAGATCGCGCAGGATAGATGGATTACCCAGGGCATAATTCACCGGGTCCAACAACGCGACAAATCCTAACCTCACGCCGGGGAAGAATAATCGCGGCCATATCACGGCGGCGGCCAAGCACACCAAACCTGCTCCGACCAGGGCGCGGCGCAGGCCGACCCCCGAATGCATCCGGAAGAAGGACGGCCTGTGCTTCGGCAGCAAGCTCCCGAAGAAGCGGGCCAGCACACATAGTGCCGGGATGACGGAGGAAAAAGCCAGGAAATATCCCAGCCACCTCTCAATCAGGGAATCCGGGAGGTCGTGATAGGACCAATTGTCCAATCTCAGATTGAACAACTCAAAGATGAGCCAGACCGAGACCGACACGAAGGCCATGAAAAGGAATTCGCTGTGCGGTTCCAGTAAGAGGGAGGCTCCTGTCAAGCGGTAATTCACACTGTCGATGACGAGGATGAAGGGCCACCAGGCAAAAAGATAGAACCATGTCCGCATGAAACTGATGTCGGCGCTGAGCAACCCAATCGAAATGGCCATTATCCCGATTCCCAGGTAGAGGTTCCAGCGGATAAGCCGAGGTCTCATGATCAGTCCCAGCATACCTCATCCGGGGACAAGAGGACAACTCCCGAACCGAAGGGGGATTGCTTTTGTACCGCTCTGGGGTTAAATTGAGGGAGTAGATAAGGAGGCGGCCATGCTGGCGAGTTTCAGTGTGATACCGATCGGTGTGGGAGTGGAACTCAAAGAACACATTAGTTCCCTTCTCGAATTGGTGGAGGCATCTGGGATTTCCTATCAGCTTGGGGCCATGCAGACCACGCTGGAGGGGGAGGCATCCGATGTCATGGCTCTTATCATGCGCTGCCACCTCCGGATGCGGGAACGTGCGCCCCGCGTGTTGACCCACATCACCATCGATGATCGGGAGGGGGGAGTGGGACGTCTTAAGGGAAAGGTGCAGGATGTCATCGATACCCTGGGAAAGGACCTGGATCATGAATAGACGGATCGGCAAACCGAGCCCCGCGCGGTTGAAGGCGCTGCTGGGCGATCACTTCGGCCGCCCGAGCGGCAGCCTGCTGGTCGGTTCCGGCCCCGGATTGGATGCGGCCGTGCTCGATCTGGGCGATGGGCGTGTCATGGCCGTGGCCGAGGATCCCATCTTTCCCGCTCCCAAGCTGCCGCTGGATTTGATGGGCTGGTTCACGGTCCATATCGGGGCCAGCGACGTGGCGGTCACGGGCATCAAACCGGAGTTCATGTCATACACCCTGCTTTTACCCCCTGAATCTCCGGAATCCGAAGCCCGCACTGTGATCGAGGCCGTCTCCAAAGCAGCGTTCGAGCTTGATATCACCATCGTCGGCGGACACACCGGGTGGTACAGTACGGTGGTGGTCCCCATCGTGGGCGGGGTGACGGTCTGGGGATTCGCGCCCCGTGACCGATGGATCTCTCCCGGCGGAGCACTTGACGGCGACGTGATCCTGATCACCAAAGGGCCGGCCATCGAAGCGGCGGCCCTGCTGGCTGTCCTGTACCGCGACAAGTTGATCGGAAAGATGCCGGCGGAGCTGCTCGAAAAGGTCTGTCAGCGGACGACCGAGATCACGGTGGTCCAGGATGCCCTGCTGGCCTTTGCGGCCGGGGGCGTCCATGCCATGCACGATGCCACCGAAGGCGGAGTCTTGGGAGGCCTGTGGGAGATGAGCCATGCGGCCGGGATGCCACTGCATGCGGACATGGATGCCGTTCCGGTCCCCGAAGATATCCGGCGGCTGGCCGAGGCGCTGGGATTCGATCCCTGGCAAGCCATCAGCGAGGGGACCCTGCTGGCGGCGGTGGACCCTGCGGCCGTGGACAAGGTCCGTACGGCCTGGAATTCCGCCGGTATAACCAACCACATCCTGGGGCGGTTCGATGCCTCGGCCTCGGAGTTGACGGTCACGCGGGAGGGGCGGACGCTTCCGCTTGAGGAGCCTCAGGTCGATCCCTTTTGGGAGATCTTTTTCGCCGGCCTTTAACCCGATCCCGCTTCAGCGCCTTCCGGCGCCTTGTTTGAGGAGGGGCACCGAGTCGATCCGGCCCAGGATCCAGGTATCCGGATCCAGGACCACTCCCTGGGGCTCTTCCTGAAAGGAGAATTCAAATTCCTGCTCTTTCTCGCTCACCCAAATCATTTTCCTGACCGGGCCGGATGGGAGTAAGATCTCAAGCTCCAAGGGCATATCAAACAGCGGAAAGTCCTGCTGTAGCTGACTGACCACGACCTTGATCCGGTTCGGGCCGGAATGGGCCCATCCGAATTGGTAGGCGGGATAGCCGGATCCATAGATCCACTGGCTGAAGAACCATTCCAGGCTGCCGCCGTACACCTCCTCGCAGACATTCTGAAAGTCCGAGGTGTCCACATTGGCATAGGCGAAGTCCTGGGCGTAGCGGCGCAGAATGGCGTCGAAATTTGTGTCTCCCACCACGAACCGCAGCATGTGCAGCACCCAGGCGCCCTTTTGATATTCGGTCGCACAGAAGAGGTGACCCAGGGGGGGATCATATATCGGATGTTCCTGCCCGGTGTGGGAAAAATACCGCTCTCGGAACGCCTCCATGCGCTGCTTCAGGCCGGGAAAGCCGTACACGTGTTCGTGCCAAAGCGCGTCGGAATAGGTGGCGAATCCCTCGTTGAGCCATATGTCGGCCCAGTCTTCAGGGGTGACCAGGTCCCCCCACCATTGATGCGCCAACTCGTGGGCGATCAGCCAATCGTATGTGTTATCCCCGGTCACTGCTCTGACCGGGTAGGAAGTGCAGGTTTGGTGCTCCATGGCCGTTCCCCCGGGAATTTCCGCCATGCCGTATTTTTCCTTCAAAAAGGGGTACTCACCGAAAGCCTGCGAAAAAAAGGCGATCTGCGGCACGGTCACGGCGAAATCCGTTTGGGCGGCCTGGGCATGTTCAGGATAGACATAATGGGTGACGTCCATAATGTGGTTGTCCGTGACGTATTGATCCGAAAGGATCTGATAGTTCGAGATGGCGACGGAAATGAGGTAGGTCGCGATGGGATAGGATTCTTCCCAGACATAGGTCACCGTGGTGTCGGCATTCACTACGGTGCCCTTGAGCGTGCCGTTGGATGCCGCCACTAGATTAGGGGGTACCGTGATGCGGAAGTCGGCTGAGGCTTTATCCGACGGATGATCATAGCAGGGGAACCATTCACGGGCCAGGCTGGGTTCGACCAGGCTCCATATGATCGGCTGATTGTTATGCTGAGAGAAGTACAGACCCGTTTGCGGGGAGCCTCGATATGAGACGGCGAACTCAATGCGATCCCCTGAGGCAAGAATCTCGGGAAGCGATATGTCCAGTTGACCGTTGGCATGTGAATAAACCAAATCCTGATTATTTTGCTGGATCCCGGTCACCATCATACTGTCGGCAAGATGCAGGTTCACACGCTCCAGTTTCGGGACCGTGCTCTCGATGAGGATCCGGGCCTTTCCTTGGATCCAGCTGGCATGGTAATCGAATGTCCAGTCGAATCCGTAGTGCAGAACATCAAAGTCATGATCTCCCTCATCTTGGATGAACAGCCTGAAATCCTGTTTCTGAACCGGATATGAGACGGCGTCATCCTGAGCGGCGAGCGTAGACAGAATCAATATTAGCAGACAAATCCCGAACGCAGTTGATCGTTTCATGATTATTTGCCTTTCATGCAAGTGGCCTGATCGGCACGCTTTGGTACACTGAATTATAACATTAAGTGTTCAGATTGACCAGATGGCGGCCTTCACTTGAATATCCCCCCTGTTTTCAGGCAGAATAGGAAGTCATGCCCAGCCGTGACGCATTCTCCATGACACTTATAACCGCTTGGAGGATTCTTCAATCAGGAGGGAAAACATGAGGATTTCATTCCGGTCCGTAGGGATCATCTCTCTAATGTGCATTTTGGTCTCCATTCATATCCAGGCCGAGACAATTCAGGTGGATCACGAGATGATCGCCAAGATCCGCGAAGAGGGTTTTCAGCGCTCTGAGGTCATGGACATCGTAGGCTACATGACCGATGTCCTGGGTGCCCGCCTGACGCTTTCACAGGATATGAAGCGGGCCCAATCCTGGGTCAAGGGAAAGATGGAGGCGATCGGGCTGCTCAACACCGTCATCGAGCCGTTTATGGATTACGGGGTGGCTTGGGACAACGAATATTTTGCCCTTCATATGCTGGAACCCGATTATCAGCCGATGGTGGGCTTTCCCCTGGCTCATACTCCGAGCACAGAAGGCAAGCTCCGCTGTAGGGCGGTTATCGCTGAGATTCAATCCCAGCAGGACCTGGAAGGCCTGCGCGGAAAACTCAGCGGGGCTGTGGTGCTGACCACCCCTCCGGCTGAGATTGATCTTGCCGCGTTGGCACGGGGAACCCCCCGCCGAACTCCTGAGGATCTGAAGCAAATGGCGGAAGATGTCATTCCCCGGCCGCGTCGCCGCAGAAGGCCCGCCGCCCCCCCCCTTCCCGGAATTCCCACCGCCGAGGAAAAGATCGCATTCTATAAATCCGAAGGCGCGCTGGCGCTCCTTGAGTGCCGCAGCGGCCGTCCGGGTGCGGTCCGCGGCTTCGCACGGCCCGGCACCAAACAGGATAATTGGTCGCTTGAAAAAAGCCTGGATTCGCTCCCAATCATTGCCGTTACACCCGAACACTATAATCGGATGTACCGGATCCTGGAACGGAACATCCCGGTGACGGTCGAACTGGAAGTGCACAACCGTCTGGGTGAGCAGGTCGAGCAGGCATGTAACGTGTTGGGCGAAATTCCGGGATCGGATTTGAAAGATGAGATCGTGATGATCGGCGCACATTTCGACACCTGGCACGCCAGCCCCAACGCCTCCGACGATACCTCCGGTTGCGCGGTGGCCTTGGAGGCCGCCCGTATCCTCATGGCTGTGGGGGCCAGACCTCGGCGCACGATAAGGGTGGCGCTTTGGGCCGGAGAGGAACAGGGGATACACGGCTCGCGGGAATATGTATACCGGCATTTCGGCAATCCCCATGATCCCAAGATCGGAATCCATCCCGCTTATGAAAAGTTTTCCGTGTATTTCAACCAGGATTATGGGGCCGGAGCGTTCCGCGGGATCTTTTTACAGGGCAACGAACACGCTCGGAGGTATTTCAAGCCCTGGATGGAACCCCTCCATGACCTAGGCTTCAAAACCATTTCTATCCAAAGTGTAGGGAGCACGGACCACGTTCCCTTCGATACCGTGGGCTTGCCCGGTTTCCAATTCATTCAGGACCGTATCCCGGGGACAGCCGGTCACACCAACCTGGATTTCTTTGATACCCTCCAGGCCGCTGACCTCATGAAGAATGCGGTCATCATGGCGGTCTTCGCCTATCACGCCGCCATGGCCGATAAGCGCATCCCCCGTAAAGTGACAACACAGAAAAGGGACTGATCCGACTCAGCCGTCGATGCATATGGCCGAATGAACGATATGGGAGGGAATCCCAGGTTCGGTTCCCACGGAATCCGGCTGGAAAAGCGGTGGTCAGGTCCGGCGTGCCCTTATTACCTCGGCCATGGCACGGATGTAATCCGGATCGGTGCCGCAGCAGCCGCCTATGATGTCGGCTCCGCTGCGGATGATGTCGGGGATGTATCTTATATAATCGTCTAATGGCTGAGAGTATCTGACCGTACCGTCCTCCGCGATCAGGGGCTGGCCGGCATTGGCCTGGATGATAACCGGCAGAGCGGTTGCCCTCCGGAGCTCTCTGGTTAAATCAACCATCTCTCTGCTGTCCAGAGTGCAGTTGGCGCCCACGGCCTTCACGTGGTTTTTCTCCATTTCGGCCGCGAACTGTGCCGCGGTGTTTCCCATAATGGTGAAGAATCCCCGGGGCGTCTTATTGAAGGTCATGGTGACCGCCATGGGGAGGTCTGAGTTTCTGCTCACACCCCGAATCGCACACAGAGTCTCCTGCAGGTCATAGTGCGTCTCCAGCAGTAACATGTCCACCCCACCGTCGGCCAGTCCACGCGCCTGTTCGAAAAATGCGTCTTCGAAT
>Ga0180437_10001846_pt1 | contig 35410 bp, 30 predicted proteins | sample SS_ome_4_FD_132410 | JGI IMG/M metagenome (GOLD analysis project Ga0180437, IMG submission 132410) | Hypersaline lake sediment archaeal communities from the Salton Sea, California, USA - SS_3_D_1 metaG | ecosystem: Environmental > Aquatic > Non-marine Saline and Alkaline > Hypersaline >... | reverse complement strand
TGCTGGAACATACTGGGTCATCGGTACTCCATACCCAAGCCATTCAGTATGATGAAGACGTTTAAAGACATACGCCACCACGATTACGGGTACGTAAACGCGCATACACGTTTTTTCATCAATTCCCTGATCGCGTTTCTTTACGCCAGAATGCATAAGATTATGTACGTCCATACGGAGCAGGGCGCGTCGTTCACGAAACTGGACAACCGGTTGGTCAGTTGGATGAGTTATCTGGTCGATCAGACGGTTGGCCGGCTCATCCTCACGTTTGCCGATCGGGTGGTCGCTATTTCAACGGCAGCCGGCTCGTTTGCTCGACGACTGGGCGCCCGCGATTATCGGGTCATCCATCACGGTGTGGAATCGAAAAACCGGGTGTTCGATGGGCGTTTTACCAGTAAGGAACCCGGAAGTCTGATCGCCGTGGGACGGCTGGTGTACGGCAAGGGAATACAGGATTTGCTCCTCGTCTTAAAAGACATCGATCTGCCATTCAGGCTGAGGATCGTGGGCGACGGCATGTATCGGAACGAACTCGAGAAACGGATTCAAGCGTACCGTTTGGAAGACCGTGTGGAGTTTTGCGGTTTCCTGGATTCGGATGATGTGCACCGATTGTTGGCAAAGTCCCAAGTATTCATCAACCCGACGTACACAGAGGGATTTGGCATCACGACCATCGAGGCCGGTCTGGAAGGCTGTGCCATCGTGGCATCCAACGTGGGAGGTCAGGCGGATATCATCGACGAAGGCGTCGACGGTTTTTTAATCGACGGATTCGAGCGCCAGGAGCCGGAGCGTTTTGATTTGTTGAGAGAGCGCCTGGTTCAGTTGCTGGGAGATCGGAAACTCTGCAAAACCCTGGGGGAACGCATCCAACAAAAAGTCATGGAGGAATTCAGCTGGGAGAAAGCGGCCAAGGCCTATGCCGAGATGGTGAAGTAGGTTCTTACCTGTAGGAAAAATTTTCCGGGTCGGTGGATGGAGGACAGCAAGATGTTCTCCGTTTGCTAAAATCATGATATCGTGATGAAAAGAAAGAGATTATTCATTCAGCCTCCGATGGTCCATATCGAAGGATACGAATACCGTCCGGAGTACAAAACGTACACGGAATACAACTACCTGAGAGCAGGACGCATGGCCTCCTATATGAAGACCTTGCACTTTGACACGGCATTAAGGATGACCAGGCCGTATTTCGGACAGGCGAATGTCATCGATTTTGGTTGTTGCGACGGGCCTTTTCTGCCATCCCTGGCCAGGTATTTCCCCGGGGTCTTGGGCATCGATATCGTGCCCGAGTTCGTGGAAATCGCTTCGAAATTGTGCGAAGTGCTAAACCTCAACAACGTGGAAGTCCTGTGCAACGCATCGTCATCCATCCAGGCCCTGGCGTCCAGATTGTCGGGAACGCCCTACCAGATTTTATTCTTGTTGGAAACCTTGGAGCACGTGGGCACGCATGAGAACATGTACGGATCGAAGATCGATTTTCTCAAGGAGGTTTTCTATCTGGTGGAAGAAGAAGGCATCGTTGTCATGTCCGTCCCCAAAATGGTCGGCCCGTCGTTCTTGATCCAACGACTGGGCTTGAGGGCACTGGGTATGTACCGCGAGCCCATATCCTTCACGGATCTGTGGAAAGCCGTCCTTTTTTCCGATACATCCGGGCTGGAAAAGAAGTGGACGAGGGAGCATTTGGGCTTCAATCACAAAATCCTGGAAAAAGCCCTTAAGGAAGATTTCGTCATACACAAGAGGAAGGATCTGTTTTTTCAGGTGGTCTATGTCGTGGGCAAACATCCGCATACGGAAGGTCACAAAAGAAATAAGGGAAAGGGGACATGCGGAGCATGATAAAAATGTGGGAGAAGATAAAACAGCGATGGCCGGGTGTGTACCCGAATGGACTGATCTTGGGGATCGTTCTCGGCGGGATTGCCGCGCGGTGCCTTTTTCTTTCTCTTTTTCCCCACCTGGGCGAAGAGGAGTTGATGGATACCACCCGCTACTTGAACGTGGCCTTGAATATTCTGACCGGCAGGGGATTCGCCGAATACATCGTCGGTCCCACAGCCTTTGCACCGCCTGTGTACCCTTACTTTTTAGCGGGTGTGTTCAAGGTGTTCGGCTACAACATGGTACATGCGAAGATTGTACAGGCCGTCATCGGCGGATTGACATGCTGGATCATCTATCGCCTTGGATTCCATGCGTTCGGCACACGAATCGGACTCTTGGCTGCTGCGGGTGCGGCCATTTTTCCCGACCTGATCATACTAGCCGGGTATCTTTACTCAGAGACCGTCTACATCGCCCTGTTATGCCTGGGATTTCTGTCCATCCTAAAAGCATGCAAGCAGCCGCAAAAGTGGCGGCATTGGATCGTCGGAGGCATTTTACTGGGACTCTGTATCTTGACGAGACACGTGATTCTGCTGTTTCCCGTGCTTATCATGATAGTACTGTTCCTTTTCAAATCCATCCGGCCGCATTGGAAGCGGTTGCTGGTGTTTACGGGTATCTGCTACTTGATGATCGTCCCCTGGACGATTCGCAACTATCTATATTTTCATGAATTTATACCCGTTGCTGCCGGATCGGGAGGCACGTTTTGGATCGGGAGCAATGTAGAACATCAGGGAGAGTTCAGGTATTCGGATACAATGCAGGAAATAGATGAAGAAACGGGTGGCGTTAAAGTAGACATAGAGCGCGATAAGATCTTGATGGAAAGGGCCATCGACAATATCGCTGACAATCCCCTTCAGTATGCGGGAGTTGTGGCCAAGAAATTTATCCACTATTTTATCAAGATTTACGAAGCAGTCCCCCACGGTCAGCCCAGGCAGTTGAATGTCTTCGTGACCATCATCCTGGCGTTGAGCTACTATCCCCTGCTCCTGATGTTTGTCGTGGGCATCGTCCTTTCCAGAAGAGACTATCGTTGTCTTATCCCCTTGTACGGCATCGTTCTTTATTCAGGGATCATCTACGCGTTGACGGTCGTCGTTCCCAGATACCGCGCGCCGTTGTTGCCGTTTTTTATCGTATTTGCTGCTTACGGAGTGTATCGGTTAGCCGAGGTGTGGTTTTCGTTCAAGGAACGAAGATCGCATGCTCAAATATCCACCTCCGTCGAAGAGTCTTCATAGAGAGTAAGGGGTATGACCAAACTCGTCGTCGGCTTCATCGCAGGAATGCTCTTATTCGTCATCCCACTGTTCGTCAAGAACGTCAGGCAGTACTTTCTTGGACTGGCAGCGTCGGTCTATGTATTCTCCCAAGGATGGATTTTTTATCATTACAACGGTATCTGGTACGGCGATATTCCCATCATCGGGCTCTTGGTACTGGGATTTCTGTCGCAGCGGAAATTTCGATGGTCGGCGAATCCCATCGGTGTGCCCCTGCTTTGTCTCATCGTATGGGGCGTTATCGCATCGTTCAGCGCTGTCAATCAGGGATGGGCCCTCTCCGAACTGACCAACTATGCCAGGGGCTACCTGCTTATGATATGTGTCGTACACCATGTTCAATCGCTGAAAGACCTGCGAATCGTCGTTTACTGTATGCTGGGCGCTTTCCTCGCCGAAATCTTCATCGGCCTTTGGCAGTTCAAGTACGGCACCACGGGGCTTTGGTTTTTAGGGGAACGTCGTTTCGGGAGGATTTCGTGGAGAACCATGGGTACGTTCTTCGTACCCAGCTTCTACGCGAATTATCTGGGAATGGTGCTTCCGCTGGCTTTCCGGATGTTCGTCTACTACAAGCCGCCCAACATCCGATGGACCTATTTTTTTGGGGCTGCCTTTTTATTGGGCATCGTCGCTCTGTACTCAACTTATGGCCGGGCGCCCTGGATCGGTTTTGTGATTGCCATGGCCATACTTATCATCATCAGCGTGTTCCAGAGCCGGTTCAAGCCGCGCGCGAAATGGACGGGAGCGGTCATGGTTCTGTTCGTGGCGGTTTTTATACTCCGGTATGGAACACACATCCAAGGGCAATTCGGCGGTCAACGGCAAGGTTCGGTTGATATTCGGTGGTCTCAGTTTGATGTGGCAAAACGGATCATGCAGGATAATATCGTATTCGGAGTCGGTCTGGGCTGCTACGAACTGGCGTCGTGGAATTATATGACGCGTGAAGAACAAACCGACGATATGGCCGTGATGTACGGTCAGTTGGTTCATAATTCCTATTATCTTTTATCATCGGAGATGGGTATTTTGGGCGGTGTTTTCTTGATCGTGTGGCTCGGAACGATTTGTCTGACGGCCATCCAGGTGCTCAGGATAAAGCCCCATCATCCCTTCATCACGAACGTCGCTCTGGGAATATTCGGAGGTGTTATTGTCATAGGTGCCGTATTCACCTTCAGTCCCGACGTCCATGCATATCAACTCCTGTACCAGATTTGTCTTTTCTCAGGAATCCTGTTAGCAGCAAAGCGCGTGCTAAAAGAGGCGGCAATCAATAAAGCTCGGACGGACATGAAAAAAAGAAAGCTTCAATCGATGAACCGGTCAGCATCGGTTTCCCCTCAGAGAGGGAGCATCTCAGACTAGGACAGAGGAGCGGAATTTGAGAGTTTTAGGCATATACGATGATCATAATTGTGGTTGTGCAATCGTTGAGGATGGTCGCATTCTGGCGGCATTGGAAGAAGAACGGCTTTCACGCATTAAATTCCATAACGGGACGACTGCGGATGGCCCCCCATGGAGAAGCCTGGAAAAAGTACTGGAGATGACAGGCTCCGGAAGGGCCAATATCGACTGCATTGCCCTGGCCATCGCTCCGCCGGGCGAATTGCTGCGATATGTCTTGAGGGATTTGTTCAAAGCGCAAAGAGAGGAACGCTGGATCTACTATTCCTTCTTGAGTAAATCGATCCGTTGGGATCGGTATTTTCTCTTCTACCCGTATTGGTATAACTGGAACCGGCTCCGGCATGTGAAGAAGCTCCTACGAAAATATGATCTGGATGGCATCCCCGTTGAGTTGGTGGATCACCACACGGCCCACGCTGCCTCGGCCTATTACACGGCAGGAAAGGATCGCATGCTGGTGATTACGCTGGATGGACAGGGAGACGGTTTGAGCGGATCGGTTTTTCACGGTCGCGATGGTCGGCTTGTTAAAAAGGCGGAGGTGACGAGTTACCACAGTATCGGTCTTTTCTATAACTTTATCACCTGGATGCTGGGATTCAAACCGAACCGTCATGAGGGAAAAATCACGGGCCTGGCAGCTTACGGCGATCCAGAAAAGACGAAGGATGTTTTTCACCGGTTTTTTCACATGGACGGCCCGGAATTCCAATACGATCTGATCCGAAAGGTGTTCCAGCATGCCTTTCCCCACAGAAGCAATTATCCCAAAATACAGGTGGCTACCAATGGTCTGCTCGATGCGTATTCACCCGAGGATATCGCGGCGGGTGTCCAGACATTGAGTGAGTCCTGCGTTCAGCAGTTCGTATCCCATCATGTGCAGAAGGCCATCTCGGATGCCGACGATGCTCTGGATCTCTGCATGGCAGGCGGTGTGTTCGCCAATGTCAAGATCAATCAGAGGGTGGCGGAATTGCCCCATGTTCGATCGGTATACATATTCCCGGCCATGGGAGATGGAGGACTCTGCTCGGGTGCGGCTTTGTGGGCGTATTACAAGAATATGCCCCAGGAAGCCAAAGACCTTCCGCAACGCCGGCTGCCCGATGTGTACCTGGGGCCCGAGTATTCACACAAGGAGATAGAGGAGAGCCTGAAGCGTGCATCGGTACCCTTCGAATACATTAAAAATATCGAAGACCGCATCGGAGAGCTTCTGGCACGGGGCCATGTCGTGGCACGGTTCAACGGTCGTATGGAGTATGGTCCCAGAGCGCTGGGGAATCGGTCGATTCTGTACCAGCCCACGGATCCGTCGGTCAACGACTGGTTGAACAAGAAACTGAAGCGGACAGAATTTATGCCCTTTGCGCCGGTAACCCTGGAAGAAGATGCGAAAAACCTGTATAAAAATATCGAACCGAACATGTTTCCTGCCGAGTTCATGACTATCACGTTCGAGTGTACACAGAGGATGAGGAAGGAATGCCCAGCCACGGTACATGTGGACGATACGGCCAGGCCACAACTGGCCAGCATGGAGATCAACGAGAGCTACACGCGAATTCTCCAGGCTTATCAGAAGCGAACGGGTCTGTCAACGATCATCAACACGAGCTTCAACATGCACGAAGAGCCCATCGTATGCAGTCCAGACGATGCCATCCGGGCCTATAACCTGGGGCACCTCGAATACCTGGCCATCGGACCGTTTCTGGCATCCACGAAACAGGAGTCGGAGGAGTAAGATGAGCCGCCGTCTTGAAATCATCGTGATCACGGGCCTGGTGGTACTTTTTTATCTGTGGTTTGCGTGGCCTCTCGTTTGGTCGGCCTCGGACAATCTCCGGCTCGTGGACGCTTTTGATGTCGATGAAGGTCTGCATCTTGTCATCGTCAAGGAAGCGCTCCAGAAGCATTCGTTTCGCCTTGCGTTCAACAATTACGGTCATCTTTATTTCAACCTGACGTTGATCCCTCTTTTCATCCTGGATCGCGTTACCGATGTGACCGAGCAGCACATGATCGTGGCGCTCCGGCTCGTTCCCGCATTGTTTGCCATCGCCACGGTGGTGGTCGGCTTTCTCCTGGCCCGGCGATACTTCGGGAAGCTGGCCGCCTGGTTGACGGCCTTTTTTTTATGCAGCGTTCCTCTGCTGTTTCTCGAATTTTCCGTGCTTTCCCACCCGGACATTCCCCAGGTATTCTTCATGGTCTGCGGCGTGTATGCCGGCTGCCGGCTAATGGAAGAGGGACACTGGAGATGGCTCAATTTGGGATCGGTTGCGGCCGGTCTGGCCTTTGCGAGTAAATACTCGGGCCTATTTCTCCTGCCCGTAATCTGGACCATCGCCCTTGTCCACGCCGTTTTTTTGGATCGGGACAAAATCGACAGCCCTGCGTTCGGATTTACGATTCATAGAATGGCCCTGTCGTGCACCCTCATACTAGGAATACTTTGCCTCCTCATCGGCATCGTGGTATCACCCGATGTTGCGGCACGGTATTTTACCGGAGATGGCCGTGTGGATGACATTTCTAAACTCATTATTATCAAATAGATAAGAATAATGATTCTCCTCACGGGTATTTTTCTCCTTGCGGTTTCCAGCATGGTTATTTTCAGCGTGAAAGGTCGTGGGCTTTCCCGAATCGTGCAGCGTATTAACGTTTTGGCATTCAGAATCTTGGTCTCTATGTTGGCGTTCGGCCTGGCATTCTTCATCTCTTCCCCCCTATATCTTCTTGGGACTGAATTTTATGACAGGCATTCTTTTTGAAACCAGGCATTCGGTCGTGGTGCACACATTCCACGAAATGCCAAATAGGCTGATTTGAGCAATGCCTCTGATATCTCCTACACCGATATGTAAATTTTTGTTTTATTTGGCCTTTGTACTTTGTATAACCTGATTTATTAAATATTACTAATTTGACGAAAAGGGCTGCGTATATCCGAATCTGTTGTATATAGTCGGATTATCTTTTATATCAGTTTTCTTGTTTTACGGGTCAATATGGTACGTCATCACTATCTCCTTCCCATCCTTCTGTTTTTAATCCTGCTTTCGGTTTTGACTATAAAACAAGGTACAGAATTTGCAATAAAGTCTATACCAAGCAAACTTGGGATCGCTCTAGCGGTCATCCTCGTGCTCACCGCATGCGGGATTGCATTTGTTCCGTCGTTTCAGCGATTGATCTATTGATGGATGTTTAGTACAAAATAAAAACAAGAGGAGTGATCCTGAAGATTTATCTGGGAGTCTCCAGGATTACCTCCTCTTGAATAATTAGATTAATTTCAGGAAGGAGGTTTCTCCATGTTAAAAGACGACAACAAAGATAATTTTATTTCTAATTTACTGTCACCCATTGTTAAAAACAAAGATGTATTTAAAGATCCAAGATTTTTCATAATCTGCCTTCTATTACTTATTTATCTGATAATTAGGGCATTAGATTCACTATTACAAAGTATTTAATTTAGAAATATTTGCTTATTGACTTTCACATAGCTCTCTAAGCAATAAAATTGTAGTATAATTAAATCATAATTCATTGTACTATAAATAATAATATAAGAATTGTCTTATTAAAACAATGGGTACAACCGGATAATTTATATATTGCATATATTCAATTAATTTTTTAGTAATTGTTATTTTCTCCTTGCATAACGTTTACAAAATTGTTATAATCCCCACGTATCAAGCCTGACATCGTCATTCTGCCATTGAGATCATATCAGACGGACAGCCGAGCATAAGCGAACGGGTACCATGGGAATATCATTCATGCATGAAAAAGTTAATTTTGATTTCTTGTATGGCAGAGTGTCCGTCACCTCGACGGATATCGGCTCATAAGAGTCGGTTCATAAAAAAATAAAAGGGAGGGAGAAGTCATGCGTATCCATCACTATCTTACACTTTTCATCTTACCCGTTCTCATCGTGTTGTTCGTCTTCCAGTGTGCCCCCACTCAGGAAGACAGTGCGAAGATTCGCGAAGCCATCATGGAAGCCAACACCAACTTCATGGCCAAATTTAACGAAGGAGATGCCGCCGGCGTGGCAGCGCTCTACACAGAAAACGGGCAACTCATGCCTGCAAACAGCGACATTATCACAGGGAAAAAAGCGATCCAGACGTTCTGGCAGGGCGGCATAGATATGGGGATCAAATCGGCCAAGCTGGAAACGGTCGAAATCGAGGGCATGGGGACAACGGCATGCGAGGTTGGAAAGTACACGCTCTATGCCGACGGCGATCAGATGATCGACATGGGTAAGTACGTGGTCATCTGGAAGCAAGTAGAAGGACAGTGGCTGCTGCACCGGGATATTTGGAACACCAGCATGACCATACCGGAAGAATAATCAGGGGGACGTCGGGCAGGGATCAAGCAAACGCATCGTTCGATAGTCCAGCGGACAGAATCGACACCCCATCCGGTCACGAGTGAGGATATTGTTCACCCTTTGCCGTCTCGTATATCATCAGTCACCCCTGGAATGTTGAGATGACGCGATGGTGAACCGTTTCATGGCGTTGCTAAACATGTAGGAGCGAAAAACCTCCCAGATAATCCAGAACATCTGGGGGGTTTTCTTCAGGCTGAATAGAATACAGGAATCCGAGGGATGTTCAGATATAATCTAGTCAGATACGGAGGTCTTATATGAAACATATCATCGTATGCGTTGCCGGAATCGTCCTTCTGGGAATGGGTGGATGTAACCAGGAACCCAGCGCCGAGGCCGACACGGCGGCCGTTAAAAACGTTCATGAAGCATTCGTTGACGCTTACACTTCCATGGATTTTGAGAAGTTCATGTCCTTCATCGCCGAGGATGCCGTATGGTTGCCCCCGAACCGCCTTCCCCTGGCTGGCAAAGAGGCCATACGCGCTTGGTACGATTTCACGGTAAACGATTCGGTGGAGGCATCCGTTCAGCTGGATGAAATTCAGGTCTGTGGAGACTGGGCTTTTCGGCTGGCGACCTGGAACATCACCGTGACACCCAAGGGCAGCCAAGAAAAAAACACATTCCAGAACAAGTCGATCCAGATATTCCGACGGCAACCCGATGGCTCCTGGAAGGTATCGCATTCCATCTGGAACAGCAACCTTCCGCTATAAACCGATCCCCAATTTTTATCACGACTGATCAAGTCTACTGACGGCTGTTGATAACGAGATGAGAAATTCGTATTTTTTCGAGTGTGAAACCAGGAGGCTGGCTACGAATCGTATTAATTCTTACTCTTTTGGATCGGATGACACATGAGCGACTATTATTCAGAGAAGCTGTCGTCCCAACGGCTCCGCTTGTGTTATGAGTTGGCTCCCCCCAGAGTCCAACGTTATCTCGAGGCTGAAGTCGAATTTGTGCTGGACAGAATAAAGTCTACCGATGCCGTCCTGGAGCTGGGGTGCGGATACGGCAGGGTCATTCGGAGGATTGCAACCAAAGCACACACCGTTGTCGGAATCGATACGTCCCGTGACAGCCTGAAACTGGCCCTTAAATCCATCGACTGTAAAAACTGCCATCTGCTGGAGATGAATGCCGTGGCCCTCGGGTTTAAGGATCGACAGTTTGACGGTGTCATCTGTATTCAGAACGGAATTTCAGCCTTCAAAGTGGCTCGGCGTACGTTGGTAAAGGAGGCCGTAAGGGTCACGCGTCCCGGGGGAACCGTCCTCTTTTCCAGTTATTCTCCTCGATTCTGGAAGGCCCGATTGGAGTGGTTTCAGATTCAAGCTGACCACGGACTCATCGGAGAAATCGATCCCAAAGCCACCAAGGATGGCGTTATTGTCTGCAAGGATGGGTTCAGGGCCACCACAATCGGTCCCGAGGATTTTCATTCACTGACATCGGGATTGGGTGTTTCGGCCAGGACAACCGAAGTCAACGGTTCCTGCATCTTCTGCGAGATGACGGTTATGTGATATCCATCAAGAGTCATATAGGATCAGACGAGGGGAATGTTTACTCGAAAGGATTCATGCCATGCTTTGACGCTAACGGCAGCGCGGTTGTGGGTGCGCATCCGGTCCGAGATTGGGATTCGTTGATATCACATCCCTGACCCGGTGTACGATCCAAACTTAAGAATGTTCTACACGTATAATCCGTATAGATAACGATGAGAGGAAACTCCATGATAGTAAAAGCCGTCCTAACGATCGTCTGCCTATTTTCCATCGGCGGCTCTGCGAACCGATGCACTGGCCTTCAGCCGGATTACACGCATCAGGAAAAATTAGACTCCTTCATCCAGCAAGTCATGACCAAGTACCAGATACCGGGTTTGACGATCGCCATCGTTCAGGACGGCGACATGGTGTACGCGCAGGCTTTCGGGGTCCGCAACTTGGACACGCGTGAGCCCATGAAACCCGAATACCTGTTCCACATGGCCTCGGTATCCAAACCCTTCGTAGCCACGGCTGTCATGCAGCTCGTGGAGCAGGACAAAATCGGCCTCGACGAGCCTCTGATCACGTACCTGCCCTACTTCCGGATCGACGATGACCGGTACGAGCAGATCACCATCCGGCAGATGCTGAATCATACATCGGGCATGCCCGATGTTCTTGATTACGAATGGGATAATCCCCAGACCGACAAAGGGGCTTCCGAGCGTTATGTGCGCAGCCTTACCGGCGAGAAGATGATCGCCGCTCCAGGTGAACGATGGCGCTACAGCAACATGGCCTACGACGTCATGGGCGACCTCATCGCCAAGATGTCCGGGCAACCCTTCGAAGTGTATGTCAAGGAAAACATCCTGAATCCCCTGGGAATGCATCACAGCACGTTCTTCTATCCAGAGACGGACGAATCGTTGCGGACAACGCCCCACATCTGGGAAACGAAACCGATTGTCAGCAAGGTCTACCCGTATAACCGGCCTCACGCTCCGAGCTCGACGCTGAATTCCAGCGTGGTCGAGATGACGAATTGGGCACTGGTCAACCTGAACCGGGGAGAGCTCCGGGGAAAACGCATCCTCAAAGAGGAAAGCTACGACTTGCTCTACACGCCCTCTGCGGACATCCAGGAAAACGTCCAGATCGGACTCAGTTGGTTCATCCGGACGTATCGTGATGAGACTATCATCAGCCACAGCGGCGGCGACAGGGGATACCGGTCGTATTTCGGTATTCTGCCCGAGAAGAACCTGGGTTTTGTCCTGGCCAGCAACTACGATAGAACACCTGTAGAGAGTATCGTCGAGGGTGTTCTGGATATCCTCCTAGGGCATGAGCCCCAGGCCCCCAAGCCGTCCATCGTCGATGAATTCGTGAGCGTTTACTTGGAGAAAGGCCTGGAAGCAGCCAAAGCCCATTATCGAAAACTGGAAAAAGAAGCCGCAGACGAGTATACGTTCGGTGACCGCGAATTGAACGGACTGGGGTATTACTTCTTGCGGGATAACGAGGTGGTTAAAGCCATCGAGATTTTCACGTTCAACGTGGAACTCTTTCCCGAGGTCGGCAACACGTACGACAGTCTGGGGGAAGCGTACATGATCAGCGGGGACAGGGAACAGGCCATCGCCAATTACCGGAAGGCCCTTGAACTCGATCCCAGCAACGAAAACGCCAAGGCCATGCTGACACGATTGGGTGCCCAGGTAAAATAGGGAAAAGAACAACCGATATCCAATCAAGTGTTATTATTGCAAAATCGATGAACCAGCACACCAGGCTGGACCATTTTATCCATCTCGCGTCGATTCGATTTCTGCGTAATCGTCGGATAACAAGCATTCGCTCGCTATCCATAAAATCCCGATCCTGTGAAGCGGGTAGGTAATCGAAGTAACTCAGGAAGGGAGGGTTAACCATGAAAATATCCGAGTGTAATAGGAAACAGGCCATCATTCGACTGCTCACTTGTTGGGCAGTCACAATTCTGCTAAGCACGAACATTTTATCAGCCAGCGTACATCATCCCGAACAAAGTAGAGCATTTCCCAACACCAGGGATGGTATCCATATTTTTTACGATCAACTGCCCTTCAACTTGACTCAGGCCCAGCTCCGGTTCGCGGCAGAACATTACGTGGGGTGCCAGAAAATTCCCCTGGATATGGTGGACGCTGTACGAAACTACAACGACGATTTTATCGTCCTCAACTACCGGCTCGCCTTTGGCACGTACGAGAACATGGCCCATTATATCGACGGAAACGACTGGGTGGACGACTGGAATACCGTCAGCCCGCATACCGACTGGTTCATCACAGACCCGGGCTCCCCTCTGCCTGGAGGACGCATCCGGCAGAACGACTGGGGCTGGTACCTGATGGACATCTCCGGAGAGGTGAACGGGAACACCTCCGATGGGTGGAAGGAGTACTGGACCAGTACCGTGATGGACCAGCTCCGTCACACACACTGCGACGGTGTATTTGCCGATTCTTACTGCTTTCCGTGGAACCTGAACGTCACGCCCGCATGGCTGTCGCCTCCAGACGATGTGGCATGGATACACCACATGGAGGTTTTCGGAAACCACGTGAGGAACCAATTCGCAGGCCAGCCCGAAGCATTCTCCTTCATACCCAACGTCGGCGCATGGATTACCACGCGGAATACCTGCGATTACGGCGCCTTCGTCGACGGTGTGATGGTGGAGATGTTTGCCAGTCCGGGCCCCTGGGATCTTTACGATATCGAAGACTGGAAGCTCGAAATGAATCGAATACTCGACCTGGAACGCAGGGATAAGATCGTCCTGTGTCAGCCCATCACCGAGGATGAATGGGCTGTTGACGAACGGATGTACAACCTAGCCATGTATCTGCTGATCAAGGGAGAGCGTACGTATTATAACCTGGTCTTCGGGGAGAACTTCTACGACCGTCTGATTTTCTTCCCCGAATGTACCATCGATTTAGGCCCGTATACCGGTGATATCCCGTCCAATATCGATGTGTTATACGAACCTTCTCCGGGTGTCTACTGCAGGGATTATGAAAACGGAAAAGTGTTCGTCAATCCAACATGGGACGATGTCACTCTAAATCTTGATAGAGAGTACTATGCCATCGACACGGACGACCTGTTCCAGGATCCACAGATCGACATCGGGGAGGACGGCATATTCCGAGACGATATCCAATACCGAACCGTCTCCGGTACGCAAACCATTGGGGAAAAAGGCGGCCTTATCCTGCTGAATTCTGTCACTGACGTTTCGGACGGGAAACACCATGTAACAGAGAGTGAGCCGAATCGTTGCATGACAAACCATCCAAATCCCTTCAATGAAAATACGCGCATTACCATCCATTTATCCGAAATCCACAGCGACGAGGAGGCTGCTATTACGATATACGACGCGATTGGAAGAGAAATCAAACACCTCCAGTTGTCGAGCCCCCGCGTCGGGCAAAACTGCGTAACCTGGGACGGCACCGATTCTGAGCAGTGCCCCGTTCCATCCGGCCTTTATTTGTATGCGTTAAGGACGGCCCAAGGACATCGATTCGACCAAAAAGCGTTCGGTAAAATGATTCTACTGAAATGACGGTATCGGATATACCGATGGAGGGTGGAACAACAGAAGCGAGGATTTAAGAAAAAGCTTTGATAGTATTACGAAGGGGATGTATCCTTAGCAGAGCTTTTGTCGATCACAACCACGACCCCCTTCTCTTCCAGCCGAAACTCTTTCTTCTGAACGTTGCTGCCCGCCTTCAGATGAATGACATACAACCCCTTTGCCAGCCGTTCCCCCAAATCCCCCCTGCCATCCCACATGATCTCGTATTGGCCCGATGGTTTGTCTTCGTCCACGAGACGCCGAACCACCGGCCCCTGATGCTTTTCTACCCTAAGGGTAACCCTGGCATCTTCGGGCAATTCATAATGGATCTTGACCATGGGCCTGGACAGCAGAGTGACCTGTAAGGACTTTAACTCGTTGAGCACGAGCCCGTACTCACCCTTGGGGATGCTGCCGGTCTGGACTCCGGCACGAGCCTTCAAACGTTCCAGAGCGACCTTCAGCCTTTCAGCCCCCAGAAGAATCGCGCCTTCTAAAAGTTCCAGGAGGGAACCAGTGATGTCTTCGGGATAATTCTTCTCCTGTTGTTCTTCCAAAAGGGTGATCTTATCAAACACAAGGTTGGAAAAGGTGGCATCCAATTTTTTATACATCTCGTGATCGATGGACAGCTTGAGCCGTATCTGATGTTTATTGGTCAGTACGGGTTTTTCTTCCTTTATAATACGGGTTACCTTGGTTAAAAGGGACTTGGTGCTCACGGGTTTCAAGACATAATCGGTACATCCCAAATCGAGGGCTTTCTGAACTGTCTCCGAATCTTTCCTTGCCGTACATAAAATCACGGGAATTCTCCTCAACTCGGGTCGTTCATTCATCTTCTGGAGGAGACCCAATCCGTCCATCTCCGGCATCATGATATCGGCAATGACCAATTGAACACCCAGGGTCGTATCCAGGAATTCCAAAGCTTCTATCCCCGTCGTGACCGTATTTGTCTGGTACCCCTGCTTCTTCAGGTTGAGTTCCAGCATTTTTGCACTGACAGGATTGTCTTCAACGATGAGTATGCTCATGGATTCTCTCTTGCAGTTCAGTGCGAGGACAATGACGTACTTCAAATGATTCTGGATATGAGGATGTCTGTAATGTCTTGAGAAAATCTAAAAAAATCAAGAAAAATTTTTATCGTGCACCGTACCCGCTAATGAGCCAACTATCATCAAAATGCAGAAAAATATCGACTTACTGTCTGTATCCTTAGGAGAAGGGGGTATAAAACGAGAGGGGACAGAATCCCGATCCTGTCCCCTCCTGCTGAAGATGTCTATTTTTTTGCTCCCGTTGAGGTGAATAAACCTCAAGGGTTCAGATCAGGATTCCTTCTACTCCAGGCCCCTTCGCTTCAGGAGCGGTTCAATCTTCGGTTCCGCCCCTCGGAAGCGTTTGTACAGTACCATCGAGTCTACTGTGCCGCCTTTTTCCAGAATGTTAGTACGAAACGCTTCCGCCGTTTTTTGATCGAACAGGCTCGTCTCCTTGAACGCCTCGAACGCATCGGCATCCAGTACTTCGGCCCAGATATAGCTGTAATAGCCCGCAGAATAGCCTCCTGAAAATATATGCCGAAAATACGGACTCCGGTACCGAACCACAATCTCGGGGATCAGGCCAATCTTTCTCATCGATAATCGTTCGAATTTCAGAGGGTCTTGTTCTTTGGGCTCTGTGAGTGTATGCCAGTCCATATCCAGGAACGAAGCAGCCAAATACTCCCCCGTTGTAAAGCCTTGATTGAAGTGGCCGGATTTCTTTATCTTCTCGATGAGATCATCGGGAATGGGCTCACCGGTCTGATAATGTGTGGCATACATCTTCATCACTTCCGGCTCTTTGGCCCAGTTTTCCATGATTTGAGAAGGAAGCTCCACGAAATCCCGGGAAACGGCCGTGCCGGAAATCCTTTCATACGAGCAGTCGGATAGCAGCCCATGAAGGGCATGACCGAACTCATGGAACAGTGTCGTCACTTCTTCAAAGCTCAGCAGCGAAGGTTTGTCCCCCGTGGGTTTGGAAAAATTGCCCACATTGCTGATAATGGGCCGGATGTCTTTATCGCCGATCTTATACTGCTCCCGATAATTGTTCATCCAAGCGCCGCCCCGCTTGCTGGCCCTGGGAAAATAATCCGTATAAAGAATCCCGATGTGTGATCCATCGGCATCCTTGACTTCAAATACGTTTACATCGTCGTGGTACTTGGGTATGTCTGTTCTCTCTTCTAATGTGATTCCAAAAAGTTTGTTGGCTACGATGAAAGCGCCCTGGATCACATTCTCCAGTTTGAAGTAGGGCCTGAGCATTTCTTCGTCCAGGTCATACTTGGCCTTCTTCACCTTCTCCGCATAGTACCACCAATCCCACGGTTCCAGGTCGAAGTTACCGCCTTCTTTATCGATCATCGCCTGGAATTCACGGGCTTCTTGTTTGGCTCTCTTCAATGCCGGCTTCCATAGCTGGTAGAGCAGATCGTACACGTTCTTGGGCTCTTTGGCCATGTTCTCTTCCAGGATAAAGTGGGCGTGGGTTTTGTATCCCAAAAGTTTCGCTCTCTCCACTCGAAGGGCCGCTATCCGGGAAAGGATTTTTTTGTTGTCCAACGCATTGTCGTTGTTACCGCGATTGATGTAGGCCTTGAAGATCTTTTCCCGAAGATCCCGCTTTTCCGAATATTGAAGGAAGGGCGTCATGCTGGGCCGATGCAGGGTAAACACCCATTTGCCCTCATGGCCTCGTTCTTTGGCAGCGTCAGAGGCTCCGGTGATGACGTTTTCGGGCAATCCGGCCAAGTCGTCTTCGTTATCGATGACCAGCTCAAAGGCGTTGTCCTCTTTCAGGACATTATCACCAAATTGAACCGTAAGCAGCGACAATTCTTCGTTGATTTCTCGGTACCGGGCTTTCTTCTCCTCGCTCAGGTTCGCACCGCCCCTGACGAAATCCTTGTAGCGTTTCTCGAGAAGCATGTTCTGTTCTTCGGTCAGGTTCAGGTCGTCTTTTTGTTCGTAGAGGGTCTTTATACGCTGAAACAACTTTTCATTGAGTAGAATGTCATCTCGATACGTGGAAAGTAAAGGAGCCACCGTCTTGGCGATGCTCTGGAGCGAATCGTTGGTATGAGCCGACGTCAAATTGAAAAATACGTTGTTGACTTTTGTAAGTAGAGCCCCACTCTGTTCCAGAGCTTCCATCGTGTTCTCGAATGTAGGCGCTTCGGGATTATCGGCCACAGCATCAATCTCCAAGCGACCCTGCCTCATCCCCTCCTCAAACGCGGGCATGAAATGCCCCTCTTTAATCTTATCGAAGGGAGGCGTACCGAAGGGCGTATTCCACTCCGTGAAAAACGGATTCTGTCCGGTTTGGTTACTGCACGACCAGATCAGCATACCTGCGAAGACGAACAATACGAGCACATGTTTCATGGTCACTTTCTCCTATACTGATTAAAAAATTGGAATAGATAACCGAAAGCTTGATCGAACAACCCTAATAATAAAGAAAAATCAGAAAAATTCAAGCGCTTTTTATCTTTTCTGCTTTCATGATGGTCTATCGGACTAGATAAATCGGATGCAACGTCCCTTTCTTCGAAATCTTTAATATGAGGAAAGACCGATTACAAAATCTTGAGCAACATGGTAAATCCGAATGGATACATAAAGACCTTGCATATCCCATGACGGATAAAACGGAGTCACTGCCATTACCACAATTACTCTTTACTGCGAGCCTTGGCCAGAAGCGCATCGATTCGCTCTTCGGAATAACTCAGGAGCCTTCCCATGCGTCGAGCGATGGCCTCGCGTGCAGCACCCGCGTACGCACCCGACTCCACCAATCGTCTCTTTTCTGCCTTCAGGTCGTAGTACGCTTGCTTTGTGCTCCCCTTGGCGATCAAAAGTACATGCTTCCCCTCTGTAATCTCAGCAGGGAAGAGATCGGTCACCAGAAAGTCTTCCTCACAAGTAATTTCCACCCCATTCTCTTCTGCGATGCGTTGGGCATCCTGGATGAGCCCATCCATTTCTTCGGGTGTCATGGGCGCACTCAGGGCCAGTTTCTTCACGCCCGCTCCCACCATCTCTGCAAAGGCACCGATACCTCCCAGAACATAAGACCGCCGGTCTATTAAGGACGGGTCCGGTCTCGTCGTCGCCGATTCGTCTGGGGATGACTCTTCTCTGGCGCAGTTGATGGATGACAAAGTCACAACCATGACCATCAGCCATAGGATAAAGGTCTTAACCATCGTATATTCCTTTCACGGATGATACCCTAGGCAACAGCCGCTGTCCTCATGCTGGACTCGTCAAACCTTCAATCAATTTTTGACAACGGCGGCTCTTGTCCATCGCGGCAAAGACGTCCTCCATCTCCACGCGGGCATGCTCCTTGAGAGCCTCGGTATACGCCTGGAGTCGCTGGTGACACTCAGCAGGTATTTTCTTAACATCGTCCGGATGGTTCTCCACCAGCCTGCAAATGAATTCCAAATCCCTCTCAAAATAGCCGTGCTCCTTCTGCAGCAGTAGAACCTTATCGATGACATCCAGATCTTTAAGACAGGTCAATGCGGCCGGGAAAAGCACTTGCTCCTCCAGCAAGAAGTGCTCCTCTATATCCTTCTCGAAAGACGGTAGAATGGTCGTAAGATCGGCCACTGCACCGGTTGACGCATCCTTGTCCAGCACGTCCTCGAATCGAACGATATAGTCAAGAATGAGCGTATGCTCTTGCGATATTTTCAGAAATTTCTCATCCACTTTCCTCTTGAACATGAACGTCTCCTTTTCGAACGTGAGAATGGAGGTCATGGTGATGCGGAAACATCATGGAAAGCGAGAACACCTTATCCTGCTTTATAATAATGACTTTTCAAAGTATTGTCAAGTACAAATATATTTTGAACGTTTCACGGTCTGGTGTGTATTAAAGGTAAACGGTAATTCGATTCTAATCAGGAGGGATGTAAGAATGAAACGCTGCAGCGTCGTGACCTTCGGTCTGATCGTCCTGAGTACCATCACAACATCGTGCCTTGCTTGGCAGACGAGTATAAAACCCGAGAGAATCTTCTCCCTGCGTAAGATAACGAAGAGCCCCCAGTGGTACATCCAGCAGGCTGGCCTCTGGAGAGACGAAGTCGAAAAAAATCCGTCGGATGCAGGCGCCTGGTACAACTATTACCAGGCGAGCCGGTACGCCTTTCGATTTAGCGCCGACAACGCCCGCGCAGAGGACCTGACCAGCCCAGAAGAAATAATTCAGGACATGGGAAAGACTGTTCCAGATTCGTACGAGTATCATCTGCTCCAAGAATATGTCTGCGAATCCCTCTCGGATCGGATACAGGCTCTCGAGAAAGCGGCCAGGATGAAACCCGACGACTCCAGGACGTACTACAGCCTGATCAACCTGTATGAAATCACTCGCCAGGAGGATAAGATGAGGGCCTATTGTCACCGTCTTTACGAAAGTCACGACTATCCGTCCGCCCTCCTGGATTACAACTACAACGTCCTCGTCTCTGTGGAGAAAAACGGCATCTTATTCACCAACGGGGACAACGATACGTATCCCGTCTGGCTCCTCCAGCACGTAAAAGGCATCCGTGAGGATGTGCTCGTTCTGAACATACACACTGCACAGGTGCTCTCACACTACCTGAAGGAGAAAATGGAGGACAACGGAATATCCCTGGATATGCAATCATTGAATCCGTTCGATGTACGCGTCCTGATCGAACAAATCCAGGAAAAGGCACCCCAGCGGAATATCTATTTCTGTTTGACGGTATACGAGGATTACTATTCATCCATCAGAGAAAATCTGTACTGTACCGGACTCGTATACCGGTATTCCCGGGAGAGGCTGGACAATACCGCCATCATCAAGAAAAACATGGAGAGAAAATACCGACTGGATCATCTGTACTACGATTGGTACCACGAGGAGGAGTATGACGAAGGACGGGCCATCGTCCAACTGAATGCCAACTACTTCGCGCCGCTGTTGATCCTCACAGAGCATTACATTCTGTCTGAGGAGCGCGACCGTGCAGAGGACTGGATGCGTTTGATCGATCGTCTGGCCAAGACGACACGGAGGTCGGGGATCATCGATTATTTCATGGATAAATATGGGTTCTTTATCGGTCGTTGAAAAGGAGGAAACCGTTCTTAGGATAAGATCGTTCTCTATATAACCGGAGAAAGAGAGGAAGACTCACGCCTGTCCGATGATTCATGTGCACAGGAAATACCGTCGCTACTCTGATGAAGCGTTGATGGAACGTCTCCAGGGGGGAGATGCCTCTTCGTTCGATGAGCTGTACAGACGCTATAGCCGACGTCTCCTCCACTACTTCTACCGGATGCTGAACGGGAACGAAGACAAGGCCCAGGATTTCCTGCAGGACATCTGTCTGACACTCATCGAAAAGGCGAATATGTACAACGGAAAAGGAAAATTTTCTTCATGGGTGTTTACTATCGCCAGCAATATGTGCAAGAACGAGTACCGTAGGAACGGGAAGCGTGTACCCATAGACTGCGTGAATCTCGATGCCCATGCCATCTGCCCGGTCAAAACCATCGAGGAAGCCGTCGATCAATCATCATTTCAAGATTGCTTGCATAAAGCTTTATACACCCTGGACTGTAACAAAAAAAACGTGTTCCTGTTACGATTTCAGGAACAGTATACTATCAAAGAGATCGGCCAGATTCTTGGATGTGCCGAAGGTACGGTGAAATCCCGACTTTTTTACACGATTCGGTATTTATCGAAAAAATGTCACCACTTTAAGAAGACATTCGAGGTATAACATGGCACAACGATCCTCTACAATCTGCAGCAGAATGAGGAATCTCATCCTCGAAAAAAGTCCCAAAGCGTTCACAGAGGATGAAAAAAAACGACTCCCGAAGCATTTGAAAAAATGCGAATCCTGCAGGGCTTTACAAGAAGAAGTGACGGGATTGGACCAAGCATTTTCGATTCCCGCGGATAGCCCTTTGAAGCCCCGACCGGATATTCGAAAAAACTCCCATGCGTATTTGAAATCCCTTAGACGGTCCTCCAGAGCCACAGTAAACAAGCGATTCCAGGATTTCTTGAGGATAAAGGTTCCTGCATACCAGGCTGCCTTCGGCCTGATTATGCTTGCCATCACGTTTACCGTCATTCACGGACGGCGCACTTCGGATGCGCCACCTTCGATGAATCGGAAAGCATCCTACTGGATCTCAAGGAGCGCACCCCTCCCGGATCATAGGCTGGTCATCCTGGATTCTGTACAGACTTTTAAGATTGGCCGTAACATGCTAGAGGACAGCGCACTCTTCGGTATCGTCTTTCCGTCCGTCACCGAAAACGATATGGATTCATCCACGATGGATACTGTGCGGACCGACTCACTCTGAAAAATAGGGTGATGCTGGAACGTAAAATTTTTATCCCGCCGAGATATAGAACGGACACCGCTGAACGCTACATTGTACGGGTTATGACAAAAAGCCCAGCCTAAAAAAAAAGACTGTTCTGAGATAAGCCCGATCCACACTCCGTATTGCATTCGATTTTTTTCTTGACTCTCATTCCCAGGATGATTATAATTTGTAAAGCTTACAATCCCGTAAGAGTACGATTAGGGCGTACCCTTTCATGGTAGTTTTTCGGGCAATCACCGGAAATGTAGGCAGAATCGACAGTGGAGGAAATGAGTGAGTAAACTTTCATATACCGCCTACCGACGGGCTAAGTAAAGGAGGGTCTTCACTCACCTTAAACCAAACATAAGCCGTCTCTGTCAGCGCCTGGGTCTATTGATTCTCGCTCCACAATGGACGAACCATTGGGACCTGAAAAGTTATCACTTCACCTGATCCGCTTCTATATCGCATACGAATTGTGCGACAATTACCCAGAGAAGCGAATATTCGCATCGGGAATAGATAACGATTCCTCAAAGTCCCGCAGCCTACACGTGTGTCCGGTATACTGATGATCCGCAAAATAGAAAAAATATCACCGAGTCGGATAATACAGTTGAAAATGAGGATGAAAAATAGTATCTTGTACAATGAGTACGCATAACATTCCAGAGAGGATCGCATGCAACCTCTAAACCGAAAAATCGTATCAGTAACATACATCATGGCTCAACTCTCATAACACGCTATTTCTACTCCTGCACCTCGAGACGGTAAAAAATGCCTTCATAAAAACACAATCATGATGAAAAAAAGTAATAATGAAAAATTGACACATGCTATATAGATAAGATTGTCGTGGAAGGAGGTGATATCACCCAAAGATAAGAGGATTCATTCAAGAAATCAGGATATCAAATTTTACTTCTTCATACGTAAAAAGAGAAGGAGGACATTATGAAAAAGATGATAGGTATTATCGTCATCATGGGAATGCTTGCTATGCCCGTGATTTCGTTGGCCCAGACCTCTCTTGGTTTTTCCGTAAAGGCCGGCCCGGATTTGCAGGCAGCCCAGTTCAGTCTCGGCTCTGGAGCATTACAGCCCTTTGCCGGTATCGATTATCTATCCGTTAGTATGAGCTTCAATATGCCACCTATCGACCTAGAGGGCCTTGATGGAGGCCTCGGGCAGGGAGATATGGAAATGGATATCGGTGCGAGCATGTTCATCCCTTATATCGGTGCCAAATTCTTCCTGTCGACGACTCGGGAAGCCAAACCCTACGTCTTCGGAAGTTTCTTCAAATCGTTTCCCTCGGTCAAATTCGAGGTAGGCGGTGAGGACGCTCTCGGGGAAGAGGGCGAGGATTTTATTAAAGACCTTCTCGGATTCTGGGGACTTAAATTCGGTTTTGGTGCAGAGTATGCAGTGAGTGATCACTTCAGCATCGGCGGAGAGTATGGTGTTAAAATGCATTTCTACGGTGCAGAACTCAATATCGAAGATATGGGCGACCTGGCTGACGAGATACAAACAGAGGTCTCGGCCTCGTTGAAACAGAGTTATGTGGCGGTCGTACTGAATTTCTACTTCTAAAGGCAAGCAACAGAACAGATATAGCATAGGGCAGGGGATATCCCCTGCCCTATTTTTATTTTATACCATGCCTTTGATATAATAGAATGAATGAAATGGTTGATCGAAAGTGGTAAGATCAGCCTTTTAAAGCCTTCCTATCCTTCTGTTAACTGATAAAAGAGTGCCAGCGAACGCAGACTCCGCATGTGTTCGATATGTGCTTTAAAATAGAGATCGAACATCTTTCGGATTTGCTTTTTTTCTGAATCCGAGGGATGGAGATCGCCCACGCTGCTCAGATCGCACCGTTGAAGCCAATAGAGAATCTCCAGGGTTTCCTCCCCGATGATAAGCCCACCGCCCGTCACGCCACACTGTGGACAGAGGAGTCCACCGCTATGAGGCTGAAAATAACCTCCCTCCAGACCCAAGGAAGCGTGGCATTTCAGACAAGCATCCCACGTCGGTTTGTAACCCATCTGGGCAATAAAATGGCTCTCGAAATACCAGAACAGGCCCTCCAGAAAGCCCTCTTCTACATCGATGGCTCGGAGTACGGATACCAGAAGCTCGAATACCTCAGGATGGGCGTCCTCTCCCACCACGGCTCTGTCAACCAGCTCGGCCGCTGCCAATGCCAGGCTCGTGCGTTCCGAATCACCGATGATTCGCAAATGGGGATCCACTAAGTCGGTCTTACTCAGGAGCTGAAGATCGCGTGTTTTTTTATCGTAATAGATAGCCCGAATATGGGTGAGGGATTCGAGGCAGCCTTTAAACTTGCTCTTCGGTCCCCTGCCGCCCTTGGCGACCACTTTCACCTTTCCATAATCACGGGTATACAGGGAAAGAATCTTGGAGGTCTCTCCCAGCTTCCACCCTCTGAGCACAACGGCCTCGGTCTGCAGAATGGCCACGCCTTGCCCTCATAACCAGTGGAAAAGAATATCGATCATACCGAAATAGACCATCAGCCCCAATACATCGTTGGAGGTCGTGATGAAGGGGCCTGTGGCGATGGCGGGATCGACGTTCAACCGCTTGAGGAAAAAAGGCATCAACGTGCCCATGAATGCAGCGATAAAGAGAACCGTTAACAGGGAAAATCCCAGAATAAGGCCAAACTTGGCATCATGAAGCCAGAAAGTGACCATGCTAAAAAGGAGCCCCGAGATAACAAAGCCGTTGAGAAAAGCGACGCTGATCTCTCGAACGAGCCTGCGTCCCGTGTCTCTCAGGCTGATATCGCCCGTGGCCAAACCTCGTATGACCACCGTAGCCGACTGAATTCCCGTATTGCCCCCCATGGCCATGATCAAGGGGATAAAAAACGCCGACGCGATGATACGATCCAAAGACGCCTGATAATGACGCATCACCACAGCCGATATCATTTCTCCCACGAAAGCAACCAGAAGCCAGGGCAAGCGGACGCCGGAAAGCCGTAAAATGGATTTGTGCCGGATTGTCTCGTCCGTGATACCGGCCATCAGGGTAATATCCTCGCTGGCCTCTTCCTCGACGACATCCAGAACGTCATCCACGGTGATCCGACCCACCAGCCGACCCTGTTCATCAACCACGGGTGCAGCCACCAAGTCGTATTTATGGAATATATTGGCCACTTCTTCCTGATCCATTTCAGGACGGATGGAGATGGCCTCCTTGTCCATGATGGTGGCCAATTTCACTCGAGGATTTGCCAAAACCAATTCCTTCAGGGAGACGATTCCCCGGAGGATGCCCCCGTTATCCACGACATATATATTATAAACATCCTCCACTTCATCGGCCTTCCTGCGGAGAACGTCCATGGCTTCCTTGGCTGTTCGGTCCTGGTTGACGGCCACGATTTCCAGGGCCATGATGCCTCCGGCCGTTTCTTCATCGTGCCGGAGTAGTGTCTTTACTTCCCGGAATTCCTTCCAGGGCATGGCCCTCAGGATTCGCTGAGCAACATCCTCCTCCAGTTCGCCGATGACGTCGGTGGCATCATCGGAATCCATGGCACCGATGATCTTTGCGATAGTCTCCTCGTCCAGTGCGCGGAGTATTTCCTGCCGGAACGTGGTATCTAATTCGACAAGAACCTCGGCGGCTTGTTCCGTATCCAGGAGTGACAGAATGCGCAGACGGCTTTCCATGTCCAGCCGAACGATAGCCTCGGAGATATCCGCTGGATGAAGGTCCACCAGCATCGTCTTCAAGGTCGTCTGATCATCCCTGTGCAGGAATTCCTCGAAGATCTCATTCAGCTTATTTTGTGGGGTTCGCGCTTCTTCCACGAGACCTCCTGGGAGTGTAACGAAAGAGTGCATTACTCAGCACGGCAAAATCCGCCACCGAAAGTTCCTCAGGCCTTTGGTGTAGATCGAACGGTAAATCCTGTAATCGTTTTTCATCCATCACCAGCGATTTCAGCGTATTCTTCAGCATCTTTCTTCGCTGTCCGAAAGCCGTCTTGACCAAACGACTAAAAAAAGAAAGATCGTCTACATCATGAAGCGGTCGATCCAGGAATTGAAACCGGAGTACGATGGAATCGACCTTGGGCACAGGATAAAAAGCTTTCCTCGGAATGGAAAAGAGGACATCGATACGGCTATGCATCTGAAAAAGAACCGATGGTATGCCGTAGGCTTTGCATCCCGGTGGGCTCGTGATGCGCTCACCCACCTCCTTTTGAAGTGTCACAGTAATATCCCGCACCTTTTCACGTTTATCCAGCAACCGAAAAAGGATGGGCGTGGTGATGGCGTACGGGATATTGCCCACAGCCCGAATTTTCTGCTCGCCGGAAAACAGAGCCTCTAATTCGAGCTTTAAAAAATCCGCTTCTACGATCTCTATACGTGCATGCTGCTCGAATCGTCGCTTCAACCAGCCGGTCAGCCGAGTGTCCAATTCCACAGCCACGATACGCCGCGCCGGACTCTCGATGAGCCGTTCGGTGAGCACGCCTTCCCCCGCCCCAATCTCCAGGATCCGATCCTCGCAGCCTATGCGCATACTCTGGATGATGCGTTCAGCGATGGAGCGGTCTCTTAGGAAATGTTGACCCAAACGCTTCTGGGGATGGATGCCCGACAACACGGCTCTCTACTCCACCCTCAGACCCGGCTCAACCTCGTCCTCTGTGGTCAGCAGCGTATATCCTTTTCCCGCCTTGACGGCCAGCAGCATCCCCTGCGAATCGAGCCCGCGAATCTTGGCCGACTCGAGGTTGGTCACAACAATGGCCGTTTTGCCCTGTATATTCTCCGGCGTATAGCTTTCGGCCAAACCGGCCACGATCTGACGCTTCTCATTGCCCAGATCGATCACCAGCTTTATGAGTTTATCCGCCCCTTCCACCGTCTCGGCCTCCACGATCCTGGCGGTCTTGAGCTGGACTTTTTGGAATGTCTCCGTATCGATGGTGCGTAGCGCACCCGTCTGATCTTGCTGTGCCCCTTGCCCTACTTTTTTGAGCTTTTCCACCTCCCGGTCGATGACCTCATCCTCGATCTTGGTGAAAAGAATGCCCGGTTCGCCCAGAATATGTCCTGTAGGCACCTTATTCTGGGTCGCGTCGTCCCATACAAGGTCGCCCTCCAGGTTCAGCATGGTTTTCAGCCGCCGACTGGTAAACGGAAGAATCGGAGCCATCAGTACGTCCAGGGCATAGGTCACCTGCACACAGATGGCCAGGGTTGTCTGACAATTCGATGAATTGGTCGTTCGGGTCTCCCAGGGCGCTTTGTCGTTGAAGTACTTGTTGGCCTGACGGCAGAGATCCATGAACCGCCGCACGGCACCGCGAACTTCATACGTCTCGAAAAGGTGCTCCATATCGCGATGAGCCGTATGGATTTCTTCCAGCATGGCTTGATCCATTTCTTCCAGATCGCCCGTAGCGGGCACTTTGCCCTCGTAATACCGATGGACGAATGAGAACGTCCGATTGACGAAGTTACCCAGAATATCGGCCAGTTCATCGTTGTTCCGGCTCTGAAACTTGCTCCATGAAAAATCTGTATCTTTGGTCTCCGGCGCATTGGCTGCCAGCGTATACCGCAGGGGATCGGGTGGAAAGTGCTGCAGATAGTCCTTCAGCCAGATGGCATAATTCTGACTCGTGGATATCTTACGCCCCTCGATGGTCAAATACTCGTTGGCCGGAATGGCCTGGGGGAGAATGTAGTCCCCCATTTCCATCAGGATCATCGGAAAAAGGATGGCGTGAAACACGATGTTGTCCTTACCGATAAAATGAACCAGCTTGGTCTCTGGATTGCACCAGTACTGCTTCCATAAATCTGGATCGCCTTCTCTTTCCGCCCATTCTTTTGTGGCCGAGACATACCCGATGGGCGCGTCGAACCATACATAGAGGACTTTATCCTTTATCTCATCGATGGGAACGGGCACCCCCCAGTGAAGATCCCGAGTAATCGGACGATCCCCCAATCCCTCGTTGTACCACCCGATACAGTAATTCCGGACATTCTCCTTCCATTCCTGGGAATCAAACCACGCTTTCCATGCTTTGGCAAAACGTCCCATGGGAAGATACCAATGCTGGGTTTTCTTGAGAACCGGCACCGAACCGTCGATCTTCGACCTGGGATCCATCAACTCCTTCGGCTCCAGCCACTTGCCGCACTGGTCGCACTGGTCGCCCCTAGCTCGGTCGTACTGGCAATACGGACACGTACCTTCCACATAACGGTCTGGAAGGAATCGTCGAGAAGCCTCGCTGTAAAACTGCTCGGCATCCCTTACAATCAGATCGCCCTTATCGTTAAGTGCCGTAAAAAAGGTCTGTGCCGTTTGGTGATGCACGGGAAGAGACGTGCGGGAGTAATGATTGAAGCTGATGCCCAGTCTTTCAAAACTATCCTTGTTCATACCGTGGTACCGATCCACAACATCCTGGGGAGAAATGCCTTCGTTATCTGCCGTCACGGTGATGGGTACACCATGCTCATCCGACCCGCAGATGTAAAGCACATCCCTGCCCTTCAGTCGCTGGTAACGCACGTAGATATCCGCCGGCAGATACGCACCGGCGATATGACCCAGATGGAGGGGGCCGTTGGCATAAGGTAGGGCACTAGTGACCAGGATTCGCTTGTACGTCTTCACTTCGGGCATCCTCTTTTCGCTTCTTCTTCGGTTTCTTCTTCTTTTTTTTCTTCTTTTCCTTTTCCGCCTCTAAAAGGGCCATCAACTCTTCAAGACCGATCTTATCCTCTTCTTCGTTCTCGTATTGAATGATCGCCTTTTGCGCGATCACATCGATTTTTAAGAGCATACCCGTGCCCTTGGGTGTCTTGACTCGCTGTCCGGCTTCGGGAAATTTCCCAAGAATTTCAGTATAAAAATTACGCTCATACCTCAGGCAGCACATTAAACGTCCACACGCTCCCGAGAGTTTGGTCGGATTCAGGGCAAGGTTCTGGTCTTTCGCAAACTGTGTGACAACGGGTTCGAACTCGCGAAGAAACGTCGTACAGCAAAGCCGCCGGCCGCAAACGCCCACACCCCCGATGCGTTTGGCCTCGTCACGAACACCGATCTGCCGTAATTCGATGCGTGTTCGGTACCGGCCGGCAAGGTCGCGAACCAGTGCACGGAAATCGACCCGGTTCTCCGATGTAAAATAGAACGTAATCTTATTCCGGTCGAATTGGTATTCAACGTCCACGAGTTTCATTTCGAGGCCGTGCTCCTCGATCCGCCGTCGGCAGTCGTAGAATGCATCTCGCTCCAGTTGTTGATTTTCCCCCAACCGTTCCAGGTCGTTTCGACTGGGTTTACGCAGGATGTGGAGAAACTCTCCGTCCCCCGCCCTTTGATCGACCAGACTGCCCATATTCACGACACGACCCAGGTCCTCGCCCTTTTCGGCCTGGACCACCACCAGGTCTCCGACCACGAAGGGGAACTCCTGGAGATTCGAGAAAAATGCTTTCCGGCCTCCTTTAAAAGCAATTTCCAGTATCTTGGCCATAGAGTATCATTCCTGTCTTACGCGATGCGCCCTGGATTATCATGTTACATCTGAAATTATGCTTTACGTTCCGAGTTCGCTTGGGAAAGGGGCTCGCGTATGCCATGAGCCGTTTGCACGCTTCCGGCACATCTTCCCTCGAAACATCAATGAACGCATTCTCTTAAATCCAGGCTCAAAGAATGCATAATTAACGAAAGGTACGCATTTTTTCCAATGAAATCAATAGATTGCTGGATGCTGGCCAGACCCGCCTGGACATTAAAACCGGACCACTCCTGACGGAAACGTTCCAGCTTGTCCATGCAGTCGATGTTCAACACCCTCTGGGGAAAGCCCCAACTCAATTGGAGAATATCCCGCAGCCAAACCTGTAGAATCCTTAGTATCTCGTGTATTTCGACTTTATCCTGACGTTCCAATAAACCTTCTACGCAGGCTATTCGGCCTTCCGTATCTTCCCCCAGAGATCGTTCCAGGAACCTGAGAGCGGTCTCACGTCGTGCATCGAACCCTTCCTCGGCCAGGTCGAAGCCCCGTTGCAGGCTTCCTCCGGCCATGCACGCGAGGAAAGCTGCCTTCTCTTCGGGAAGATTGCGTCGATGGATCAAGGCCAGTTTGATATCTTCGTCGGAAAGAGGATCGAAACGGACGACCTGACACCGTGATACAATCGTCTCCAGCAGCCGCGCCGGATACGAAGTCGTTAAAAAAAGAAGGGTGCGTTCGGGTGGTTCTTCCAGCAGCTTTAAGAGACTGTTGGCCGCTTCCAGGGTCATCTGGTCTGCGCGGGAGATCAGAAAAACCCGATGCTTTCCTCCTTCAACTTTCAGCGTCACCCCTTGTTTTAAGAGTCGGACATGACCGATGCCGATCACGGGAAGTACGGTAATTTCCGGACTGTAGGTCACTTGCTGATACGGATTTTGAATTCTCTGGAGGGCTCTCTCGCGGAGTATCTCCCGATACTTCTCTTCTTTCATAACCTTGGGCCGTGACGGTACGGGCGTCACCATGCGAAAATGGGGATACTCCAGATTCATGATCTGAGAGCAGGGAGTGCAACTGCCGCAGCCCCCGATGCGTCCTTCGGTACAGTTCAGGCTTAACGCCATGGCCAGGGCCATGGCATCCTTACCCACACCGGCCGGACCGTGAAAGAGATAAGCATGGGCCAAACGCTTCCGATTCAACGATGAGACCAGCAACCGCTTCACGCGCGACTGTCCGTAAACCCTATCAAAGGCCATACCGATACTCCCATCTCAGTAACGAATCTTCGATGATAGATGGACAATGAAGAGAATTATCCCAAAGACGATGACAGAGGACGATCTGCCGGTATGTTTCGAGATAACGCATTTCCATTCTTAATCGGACGCCTTTCGCATCCAGTCCACGGGGTTGTAATGGGCCGTCCCATTCCAGATCATAAAATGAAGGGTCGAGCCGTTCAGGCCCTGACTGTCGCCGACATAACCTATCACTTCACCCCCCTCGACATCATTTCCGATCTCGACTAAAACCACATCCATATGGCCGTATACGGTATAATAACCACCGCCATGTGCCACCAGGACGACATTTCCCATCCCCCGCATCCAGTAAACCTGGATCACTTCCCCCCGACACACACAGCGGACGGCATCTCCGTCGGCCGCTTTAATATCGATACCCAGATTCTCCGTCCATATCTTGAGCTCCGGGTCTCTGACCCTCCCGTATCGCGTGATCACCGTACCCCTGACCGGCCAATCCAGCTTCCCCTTAAGGCCGGCAAAGTGCTCACCACCCCCCAATTGCTGAACCGTCGACTTTCTCTGCTGCTCTGCCCGGCTGATCCTACCCCGGATCTCCTCGAATGCCTGCCGTTTTCTCCTTAGTTTCTCTCGAAGCTGGGCTTGATCCTGTCTCACCTTAGTCAGGATTTTTTGTCGAGACGTCTTCTTTCCCTCTAAACTCTCGGCCTCCTTGCTCTCTTCCTGCAGAAGCTGATCCTTGGCGGCCAGCTCTCTGGCGATCCGATCCCGCTGACTGGCGATTTTCCGTTCCTTTTCTTCTAGGAGCCGAAGGTTGCGACGGTCGTTCTCGACAATCCGTTTCTGATATCCCAAGAGTACCATGGCCTGATTAAAGGATTCCAGGGTAAAAAATACTTCCCAATCCGATGTTCGTCCCCGCGTGTACGACGACACCATTCTCTGGGCAACCAGCTTCTTCATCCGTTCATAACCCTGGAGTGTTTTTTGGAGCTCGCCTTCGGTCCGGCGTATGTTTCTCTGCTTCTCCTGCTTTTCCTGCTCCAGTGCTTTGAGAAGTTTTCGTTTCAGGCCAATTTCGCGTTCTGCATTCTCCACCTGCTCGATGAGGGATCGCTCACGATTCTCTTTAGTCGCCAGTTCGTCCTCCAGCGCTTGTATTTCGTTGCGAACTTTCTGTAGATCCTGCTCCGATTGGGCATGGCCCATCACCGAATTCATCAGGAGAAAAATGGTGATCCCTATGGGTAAAATCCGACGCCATGTTTCACGTGCTCTTGCTACATCCATGGCCTTATCTTTCTTGCTAAAACAGCCGCGACGACCATCTTAATCCCCTCGCCCGGAAGGAAAATGACCGCACCGCCCCAGAACGCGGTCGCCCATGAGATGGACTTATGGACGATTACATTCACGTTGATGTACAAATAGGCCACGCCTATCGTAAAAATGATGAGGAATCCCACGGCATTGGCTGCAAAAAAAACGCGCCACCGGATGGCTTGTTGCTGACGGTCCAGTACCCGGCCAATGGCCCAAGCCGCTATAGGGAATGCCAGGAGGTATCCGAACGTTGGTTGCAGCACGTAGCCTAGTCCTCCCCCCAACGCGAACACAGGAACACCCATCAGTCCTAAGACCAGAAAAATCAGTTGACTCTGAGACCCTCGCCTGCTGCCCAGAATATCGGCAGACAGATAGACAAAGAGTGTTTGCAGCGTGAATGGAACCGGTGGCACCGGGATCCGTAAATAGCTGCCCACAGACGTCAGAGCCGCAAAAAGTGCCACTCCCAGGAGTGGATAACTCCCAGAACGGGTACTGATGTGTTCTCCTACGTCTGCTGCCATCAGCTTCAAAGGCCCCTCTATCGATACTTCAGTAAAATGGTACGAAAAACTCTTCTAAAAATCAAATTCAATTTTACTTGTATTTTTACGATAGTTTCTTTATTTTTAGGCTCCATGCGTCCGTTATTCAGAGGAGAACTTTACATGATCCCGTTTAATCCTGAGGCCGAAGCCTTGAACAACATACTCCAAGAGCACAGTCCCGCAATCTATAACCTGCTATCAGAAAAAGGAAAACGTATCTTTTTCCCCAAAAAGGGTCTTGTCCGACAAGGTCAGGATGCGAAAGGAAAGGACATCAACGCCACCATAGGTATGGCCATCGAAGACGATTCTACACCCATGCGTCTTCAATCCATCGCCCAATGCATGGATTTGGCACCGGAAGAAGCGTTTCCGTATGCCCCCAGCTTCGGCATTCCTGAGCTACGACAGCGCTGGCAACAGCTCATCCGAGATAAAAATCCATCGATGAACGGGGCAATCAGTCTCCCGGTCGTTACCTGCGGTTTAACCCACGGACTCAGTGTCGTCGGTTTTTTATTCCTGGATCCCGGGGATCGGCTTATCCTGCCCAGCATGTACTGGGGGAATTATAGACTGGTGTTTGAGCATGCCTACGACGTCCAACCGACATTGTTCAATACATTCAAGAACGGCCGTTTCGATACGGAAAGCCTTCGATCGACACTGCTCGAAAAGAAGGGGAAAAAGGTCCTGCTTCTCAATTTTCCCCATAATCCCACGGGGTATACACCAACCGTGCAGGAAGCAGAAACCATCACCGACATCGTGCACGAAAGCGTCAAGGCGGGCGAATCCATCGTCGTGGTTCACGATGATGCCTACTTCGGCCTCGTCTACGAAGACGGCATATACCGAGAATCCCTATTTAGTAAGCTGGCTCATCTGCATGAAAACGTGCTGGCCATCAAGATCGATGGTGCAACAAAAGAGGACTATGCCTGGGGTTTTCGGGTGGGATTCGTCACGTATGCTTCCAAGGGGATAGATGAATCGGTCTGCCAAGCCCTGGAAAGCAAGACGGCCGGCCGCATTCGAGGGAACATCTCCAACGCGCCACGCATTTCTCAGAGCTACATTCTGAAAGCGATCTGCTCACCCGGATACAATGATGAAAAACGAAAGAAGTACGAACTGCTAAAGTCCAGGTTTGATCGGGTGAAAAAAGTTCTGAAGGAAAACGAACAACGATACGGTGCCTACTTTAAACCGCTTCCCTTCAACTCTGGGTACTTTATGTGTCTGGGACTGGCAGAAGGCTTGGATGCCGAAGCCATTCGTCAAACCCTGCTGAATCGGTACAGCACCGGGATTATCGCCCTGGAGGGCGTCCTCAGGATTGCGTTTTCCTCGGCTGCAGAAAAAGATATTCCGCATCTATTCGAGAACATCTACAACGTTTGCAGGGAGATGAAGCCGTCCTAACGATTATTCATTCTCATCCATCTTGTAAACGGTCTTGACTGTCTGTCTCACCGATTCGATGTGATCGTTGAACTCATCGAAAATCACCTTGATGTCCGTCCGTCCTAGCCGGGGATAGCATTCCACGAGCATCTTCCATGTCTTGTTCGCTTCCGACTCGATAGACTCGCCCTCGGGATGTCCAAAATCCAGCTTATGATACAAACAGATCAGATCGGCCAGGCGTACGATGCAGACCAGTGGTTTGTTCTCCTCGGCTTTTTCGATGGTATGATGATAAGCAATCACATCGCACAACCGTTCGGGCAAAAGCCATTTCTGTATTAGCCAAGGCCCAAAATCGGTATGATTGATTCCCAGAACTTCGTCCTCTGCCTGAACAAACGTCATGCCACTGTCCAGAACACGCTGGACCACTTCCTCAAACTCGTGATACATGTGGATGGCAATGATGGATTCACCGATATCGTGCAGAAGACCCGCCAGATAGGCCAGTTCCACATCCCGGTAACCGACACGCTTGGCGATCAGACGACTGGATAACGCACAGCCGAAGGAATGCTCCCAGAAATGCACGCGCTTCATCAGGGGGGCATCTCGTTCAAAAGTATTGGTCAACGTGACCGAATACACCAGATTACTGATTTCTCGAAGACCCAAATACACGATAGTCTCTTTGACCGATGTAATCTTCCGGTTCAAACCCCAGTAGGCAGAATTGACCAGTCGAATCATCTGGGTTGTCAGAACCTGATCCATCATGATTAAATCGGCCAATTCATCGATCCTCGGTTCGGGTGCGTGTATTTTCTCGAACAATTGGATAACGATATAAGGCAGTGTCGGGATATCTTTGATCTTCGAAAGATAGTCTTCGAGAACATCCTGCTTTGTACACGTCGTCATGGGAATCACCTAACCTTTTTTTTCTCCTCGAAAACCATACACGATGTGCCCGAGTTCCGATACACCACCAGACATGGATGATACCGAGTTTTCATGCCGAATCCCCGACACCCATAAGGGAACGAAGGATCCCATGTGATATAAAAATGTTCGCATCGTGTACAGATAGCCTTCTTTCGCATGATCATTCACCATCCTCGGGCTTGATGTCCGCCAATTCCGGCTTGATAATCTGTTCATAACACTCCGGACAGATACTGTGACTGAACTTGGCTTCGGAATGATCTGTGATGTACTGCTCCACCTGCTGCCAATAATTCTTGTCGTCCCGTATTTTTTTACAGTAGGCACAAATTGGCAGCAGCCCCTGGAGCTGTTTCACCCTGGACAAGGCATCTTCCAGTTTATGGACATGCTCGGCCAGGCTGTTCTGCAATTCCAGCATTCGCAAACCCACGCGCACACGGGCATGGAGTTCTTTGGCGCGGAAAGGTTTCGTCACATAATCGTCGGCACCTGCTTCCAGCCCTTGAGCAATATCATCGGTTCGATCCTTGGCCGTGAGAAGGATGATATACATGTAATTGGATCTTTTTTTTGCTCGGATCCTTCTGCAAATATCGAGACCGTCCATGCCGGGCATCATCCAATCCAGGATGACCAATTGAGGCGCATCTTTTTTACGAAGCATGTCCCATGCTTCGTTGCCATCACAAG
>Ga0180437_10001842_pt1 | contig 35449 bp, 28 predicted proteins | sample SS_ome_4_FD_132410 | JGI IMG/M metagenome (GOLD analysis project Ga0180437, IMG submission 132410) | Hypersaline lake sediment archaeal communities from the Salton Sea, California, USA - SS_3_D_1 metaG | ecosystem: Environmental > Aquatic > Non-marine Saline and Alkaline > Hypersaline >... | reverse complement strand
TTTTGCCAAGCACTTTTACGGCGTCGAAAAACTTTGCCGTGCTTTCAGCTCCATCTTTTAGTTTTTTCATATGGGTAATGTACCGGCTGGCCTTTACAGAAAAGATAAAATCGGCCGGTACAGTGTCGTGCCATTGTTTTAAGGTTCGGCAGTTCGGGAGCTGATAAAAGGTGTTGTTTATCTCTACAGTTTTGAAGCGGTCTTTGTAGTGAGCGAGAAAATCTTTTTTGGGCAGTTTCCTCTGATAGAATACGCCCTGCCAGTGGTCGTAGTGCCAGCCTGAGGTGCCGATATGGATTGATTGGGCAGCTTTCACCCCTTCATTTTATTGTAAGAAAAGATTTGTTGCAAGGTGAGATTGATTTCGCTAATCTTATTGCTTAAATTAACCGCTTCAGGCACAGATTAACGCAGATTTATTAACCGCTATACGCTACACGCTATAAGAAAGAGAGATTGTGAAGAGATACTGCTGCATACACGGCCATTTTTATCAGCCACCGAGGGAGAACCCATGGCTGGAGGAGATAGAGCTCGAAGACTCGGCCCGCCCTTACCACGACTGGAATGAGAGGATAACCGAAGAGTGTTACAGTCAAAACTGCGCTTCGCGGATACTCGGTGAGAGTAAAAAGATTGTAGATATTATAAACAATTACGCAAGGATGAGTTTTGACTTCGGACCGACGCTTTTAATCTGGCTCGAAGAGCATGCACCGCAGGTTTATGCCGCCATAATAGAGGCCGACAGGAAAGGCCGCAAAACATTCGGAGGTCACGGCCCGGCGATAGCGCAGGCTTACAACCATATCATAATGCCTTTAGCAAGCCGGCGTGACAAAGAGACGCAGGTAATCTGGGGGATTCGCGACTTCGAGAAGCGATTTTCGCGCAGGCCTGAGGGGATGTGGCTGCCCGAGACGGCGGTGGATACCGAGACACTGGAGGTTCTGGCAGCGCACGGGATTAAATTTACCATTCTGGCGCCGCATCAGGCTGACAAGGTATATAAGATTGGTACGAAACAGTGGGATAATTCCAATGCCGAGACTCTGGATACGCGAAGGGCTTATTTGTGCAGGCTTGGCTCGGGCAGGACGATAAATCTGTTTTTCTATGACGGTAAGGTCTCGCACGGCGTAGCTTACGGCGGTCTTTTGCACAGTGGAGAGACACTGGCGGAAAAGCTCGTGGATATCGGAGATGATGCGACGAAAGAGGCTCAACTTTGCCATATCGCTACGGACGGAGAAACATATGGCCATCATCATCGCCACGCAGATATGGCACTGGCATACTGTCTCAGCAGTATAGAGAAAAATGATTCTGCACGGATAACTGTATATGGTGAGTTTCTGGAGAAGTTTCCGCCGACTTACGAGGTTCAGATAGCAGAGGAGACATCGTGGAGTTGTTCGCACGGGATTGAAAGGTGGCGCAGCGACTGCGGATGTCACGAAGGTCGCAGTGAGGCGAATAATCAGAAGTGGCGCGGGCCTCTGCGAAAGGCCGTTGACAGGCTAAATGGCCGCTGCGCAGAGGTGTACGAAAAACAAATGCTATGTTTATGTTCGGCGCCCCGAGATGTAAGGGATAATTACATAAGCGTAATCAACGACAGGTCGGTGGAAAACGTAGAGAGATTTATGCGAGAGGCGGCCGGGAGAGAGCTTGATTGCCAGGAAAAGGTACATTTTTCAAAGCTTCTCGAAATGGAGCGTCACGGTATGCTGATGCTGACGAGCTGCGGTTGGTTTTTCGATGATATCAGCGGAATAGAGACGGTCCAGGTAATGCAATACGCGGCCCGTGCGATGCAGCTTTTGCTCGAAGTAAACGGGGAGAACTTCGAAGCGGACTTTAAGTCGATTTTAGCCGATGCCCCGACGAGCAGGAAAGGATACACCACGGGCAGAGAGATATATGAGGCGTTTGTCCAGCCGAGCAGTATTGATTTGAACCGTGTCGGGGCGCATTTTGCACTAAGCGCAATCTTTCACCCCATTCAGGGCGATAGTTTCGAGATTTACTGCTATTCGATTCAAACACATGAGATAAAGAGACTGGAGGCAGGTGCCCAGATACTGACTACTGGGCGGGCTGCTATCAAATCCAATATTACGCTTGAAAAATGGCCGGTGGATTTCGCAGTGCTGCATTTCGGAGACAACAACCTTACCGCCGCAGTCAACGGCCGGATGAATAATGAGAAATTTTACGATACCAGAGCACAACTGGCTGAGAATTTCGGCAGGGGGAACGTTACCGAAGTGGTGCGGATAATGAATTCTTCGTTCGCAGGCCAGAATTATTCTCTCTGGCATCTCTTCAAAGACGAGCAACGCCGTATTCTCTACCAGTTGCTGAAATCAACACTGGCGGAGATTGACGGTGCATTCAGGCAGATATATGAGCATAATTACTCGCTTATGCAGTATATGCACGGCCTTAATATGCCACTTCCGCGGGCGCTGTCGGCGGCGGCTGAATTTATTGTCAACCAGGAGCTTCTGGCTGAGATACAAAAAGAGTACGTTAAGGTGAAACGGCTTCGAAACGTCATCGATGAAGCCAACAGGTGGTCGCTGCAGCTTGACACCAGAGAGGTTCGGTTCCAGGCAAGCCGAAAAATCGAGGAGCTTATGGTTCGGTTAACTCAACAGAGTGAAAATGTAGATTTGCTCAGCCTGATTTACTCGGTAATACGTATTCTCGGCAGCGTGGTACCCGACCTAGATTTGCAAAAGGCACAAAACAGATTTTTTATCATAAGGAACAGCAAGTACCCGCTGATGGCCAAGAAAGCCAGTGAAGGCGACGAGCCATCGCGGAAATGGGTGAAGCGGTTCGTTAACCTGGCCGACCTTCTTAAGATAAGTGTCCCTGATTAGGACGTGTTGTTTTAGGAGTGTTGTTTAAGGACAGTCGGATGAAAGGACGAGGCAGCGGCATATTGCTGCATATAACTTCACTGCCCGGTAAGTATGGGGTGGGCGACCTGGGGCCTGGTGCCTATAAATTTGCAGATTTTCTCGCCGGCTCCGGTCAGAGGTACTGGCAGATACTTCCGTTGAACCCGCCGGCGGAGAGAAAAAGCCAGTCGCCGTACAATTGTCTTTCGGCCTTTGCCGGCAACACGCTGCTTATCAGTCCCGAGTTACTTTACAAAGAAGGGCTATTGAAAAAAAGTGAAACCAGCGACATCGGGCATTTCAACAACAGTCGTGTGGCCTTCGAGAAGGTTATTCAATATAAAAACAGGTTGTTTAACCTGGCGTTCGGTCGTTTCAAGGCCCGACGTAGGCCGGCGGGATTCGAACGGTTCTGCAGGGCCAATGCATATTGGCTGGACGAGTTCGCAGTTTTTGCAGCTTTGCGGCAATACTTCAAAGGCAGGTTATGGTGCGATTGGCCGGTAAAGCTGCGTGACAGAGACAAAGACGAGCTTGGTAAAGTGCAGCGAAAATACAGCGATGCAATAGAGCGTGAGAAGTTTCTGCAGTATGTTTTTTTCAAACAATGGCATTCGCTCAAAACATACTGCAACAAAAAGCAGATATCGCTCATCGGCGATATGCCGATATACGTGGCTTACGACAGCAGCGATGTATGGTGTTACCCCGATATGTTCAAGCTGACAAAGGGCAAAAAGATGCGATACGTTACCGGCGTGCCGCCTGATTTGTTCAGCAGCAGCGGCCAGCTCTGGGGCAATCCGGTTTATAACTGGAATTATATGAAAAAAGACAAGTACGGCTGGTGGCTGAAACGAATGGAGCATAACTTCAGGCTGTTCGACATAATCCGGATTGACCATTTCCGCGGATTCGTCGCCTACTGGCAAATCCCAGCTCATCATAAAACAGCTACGAAGGGCAGGTGGGTAGCCGGGCCGAAGGCCGATTTTCTCGATGTTGTCGTTAAACGATTTGCTTCTTCCGCCGTTATAGCGGAGGACCTCGGATATATTACAGAGGAGGTAACTGAGATTATTCACGGGTACGACCTGGCAGTGATGAAGGTCTTACTTTTTGCCTTCGATGGCCAAAGCAGCCGCAACAAGTATTTGCCGCACAATTACAGCAGTAATTGTGTCGTATATACCGGTACGCACGATAATAATACGGTCCGGGGGTGGTACCGGCAGGCAAGCGGTCGGCAGCGAAAGCAGCTTTTTTGTTATCTGGACAAAAGGGTCAATTCCAGCGAGGTCCACCGGGAACTGATACGTCTTGCGATGAGCTCTGTGGCGGATACAGCGATAATCCCGCTGCAGGATGTTCTAGGCCTGACAGGACGGGCACGGATGAATAATCCGGCAGGCGGCCAGCCCAACTGGAGGTGGCGATTCGAATGGCGGCAGTTCGACCGCGGGATTCGCAGGCGGCTGGCAGGGCTGACGGAAACTTACGGCAGAAGGTGAATTAGCGTTTAGCGTTTAGCGTTTTTACACTATTCAGGGTATGAAACAACACAGATATTGGAAGTACACCCTTCCCGCCAGAGGCGGGTGATAAATTCCCGCGTGTAGAATTATAACTGCTTGTTCTAAAGGTAATTGCCCACGAACAAACGGGAAACTCCAACTATGAACACTATAATAGCTGCAAACAGAACTAAAATATCCCCGAGAGGATTCGAACCTCTAACCTTCGGCTTCGGAGGCCGACGCTCTGTCCAATTGAGCTACGGGGACGTATTTATAGTGCTCACGATTGAGATATTCGGTTTTCTCGCGGGTAACCGGTCCGCCTGAGGCGGATTACAATCTTACTCGCGGAAATTTACTACCCTGAAGGGTATACTTCGCTCAAGGCACAAAACTACGCCAAAAGTTCAATCAGGTCAAGGATTTAACACGCCGGAACGTTTCTGTTTATCACAAGCGAGGTGTAAAATGAATTTACTTTAAAGGGCATATTTGCTATAATTAGGTTCAATGCAGGATTGGAGGATGGTATCTTTATGTCAGGCAATCAAACCTCACTTGGTATAAAAATTTTGGTTTTGGTTTTTCTGCTCCTCTCTGTTCCCTGCCTCGCTAAACGTTCGGGGTGGGAAAAAAAGGAGGTCAACTGGCGCGCTCCCGGTGGCAAAATCAAAGCTATACACTATCCGGCAGACAGGCCGGTGACGACACTGGCAGACAAAAGCAGCAAAAAACTTAAACCAGCAGAAAAAAAGATTATCACAAAAGCGAGTACAGCAATTCAGCAAGAGGAGGGGACCATCGGCCAATTTATCGTTGCCACGATTGATTCGCCTCCCATTGACGGTTTCATACCGTGGATTGTCGTAACAGCTACCGACGCACGCTCGGCCGACTGCGAGATTGATGCAGTCCCGACAGATACCGTAAGCGGCGATTTTCCAGGCGATGACCCGGAATCGGATTACGTAATAGGGATTTTCGATACTGGTGCAAGTTCTCATCTTATAGGAAATGCCAATGCTGCAAGGCTGGGCCTTTTTAATCAAAATTACGACCTTATGACTTCCAATACCATCCTGGTTTTAGGAGTTGTTGGTTCAGTGGATGTCATGGTAAGTCAGCCTTTAGGGCTTTTCGTCGGCGGCCTTGGTGTGCTGGATTCAGAAAGTTTATTGACCGATATGAACGGGTTGTCCGGTGAGATTAATGTCTCAACCGCTGTAGGCCAGACACCGGTTCCACCGGCACCGGACTTGCCGACTGCGATAGGGGCTCCGGCAGCAGTTTTTTACACAACCGAGTTCAATACCGAGCAATACTCCAGTATCGTCTATGATGGTAATGGTTTTGCCGCTCCGGGAATCAATTTCTACGAGCTGGACGACCCCTGTACGCCGAGTTATTCCAATACCATCCCACTTGAACTGCGTCCGCTGGGGGCAATAGCGGTTCAGTATGTGGTTGATATTTTCGGCGGTCTTGATTGCCCCCCCTCAAACCCTTCTACGATAGTGGGTGCATTTACAACTCAGAGCCTGTTTTTTGTTCACAGTGTGGACCTCTTCGAAGACGACAAAAGTGCCATCGATAAAGACCGCTTTATGTTCGACACGGGAGCTCAGGTTACTGTAGTCGGTTCAAGGGTTGGCGCACGTCTTGGCTTCGACCCTGCCGAGCCTGATTTTGAGGTCGAAATACTCGGGGTAACCGGCGAGACCGTTATCAAGCCGGGCTTTTTTATTGATTCACTTCAGATACCTGCACTGGGTGAGTGGCTCAGCTTTACAAACGTTCCGGTGATTTTACTGGATATACCATCGCCGGAAGGAGGCACGATGGACGGGATAATCGGAATGAATCTCTTCACGGACGTAAATTTCGTACTTCGAGGCGGAGGTATGTTCGGTCAGGACGACCCTGTCATCGAATACGGGCTGCGCGCATACCGGATACCCGCCGACATTTCCCCGCAGGGCGGCGATGGAATTGTCGATGAGCTCGACCTTGCAGCATTTACAAATGCGTGGCTCAGCAATCCTCTTTCTGCCGGATGGAACAGCAATTGCGACCTGATTTCCGATGCGATTATCGACCTGGAGGACCTGGCTGTATTTGCGCAATACTGGAATCGGCAGCTTTAAGCCGGTTTTCAGAGCCGAAGGATATCTTTTGGGGTTAGATTTCTGCATTTAACTACGAATAAGTCCATTCCGGCCGGCAAGCCAGGCTCGGAACTAACCTTATACTTGATAAGCGCTTGATGTATAGCTATATTGTCGGCGTCCCGCTGCGTCAGAGCAACTGCACAACAAGCAAGAAAGGGGAAAATAAAGCTCACAGAAAGAAAGGGCAGATACAATGAGATTTACAAAAATGCACGGCATTGGCAATGATTACATTTACGTTAACTGCTTCGCCGAAGAAATCGATAATCCGGCTGAGCTCGCCGTGAAGCTAAGCAACCGGCACAAGGGCATAGGCGGTGACGGATTGATTTTAATCGGTCCGTCTCAAAAGGCCGATGTCCTGATGCGAATATTCAATGCCGACGGCTCGCAGGCCGAGATGTGCGGCAATGGCATCCGCTGCGTTGCCAAGTACGTTTATGAGCGCCGGCTTGCGAAATCAGGCGGCCCTTTCAGCCCGCCCGGACAGGCAGCTTTTCCGGATTCATTGAAAATTGAAACATTAAACGGTGTGTTAACCGTCGGACTGCAACTCGGTCCCGGAAAGATGGTGTGCAGTGTCTGCGTCAATATGTCAGAGCCGAAGCTGAAACCATCTGAGATACCGGTAAAACTAAGCGGGGACAAAATAATCGATAAGCCAATCTCAATTGACGGCCAACAACTGCGAGTAAGCTGCGTATCGATGGGTAACCCGCACGCGGTTTTTTTCTGCGAGAATGTCGATAAAGTTGAGCTGGTCAAAACAGGCCCATTGATTGAGAAACTCTCCATCTTCCCAAACGGAGCAAATGTACACTTTGTGCAGGTCGTAAACAGGGGCGAAATCAGGATGCGAACATGGGAGCGAGGCAGCGGTATAACTCTGGCTTGCGGGACGGGTGCGTGTGCGTGTGTGGCGGCGGCATTTTTGACAAAGCGGTGTGAGCGAGCGGTGCTGGTCCATCTGCCAGGAGGCGATTTAGAGATTAACTTCTCCGGAATTGATAATTGTATCTATATGACAGGCCCGGCCGTAGAAGTTTTCGAGGGCGACTGGAAGGAAAAATGAAATTCAGTTCCAAATTGGCGAGATAAAGCTTGACATAGATATCAGAATTTGGTAAAAATAACAGTATGGAGCAAATTGACCGCAAAAACACTTGCCCGCTGCGGCGGGGTCGTAACTGGTGGTGGCCTGCGAACATAGTCTCGGCAGGCGAACGGTAATTTGCTGAAAAAAACTGGTGTTTCGCAAAGCAGCCTGTCAAAAAGACAGGCTGCTTTTTTTGTTGATACAGAAGCGATTTGAGGATAAAAACTGTAAAGGCCAAAAAAATGAATAATTACAGACAAATAATACAGAATGCTCAGACCGGACAAATCGTCCCCGTTGTCAAAAGAATAGACATTGATGATTCGGTGGACTATTTTGCCAGGCTCAGTGACTACGGCCGGACCGAAAATACCTGCTTCTTCGAGTCCCGTGAATATCTGGCCGGCAGCCGGGCCCTGAGCTTCGGTACCGCCCAGCCTGCACTTTATCTTACCGGCAGAGAGGCGGATTTCACGATACAGGCCCTGAGCCCTACCGGAAAACGAATGATAAAATACCTTTCCGGCCATAAACAGAGATTTGCTTTTTGTAAAACCGTACAGTTCGATAACGAAACCATAAAAGGAACAATCAATCGCCGCCGGGAGATTGTGGATGAATACACCAGGCTATCCAGCACGAACCAGATGGATGTGCTTCGTGCGGTGGCGTTCGCCTTCGAGCTGGCAAGCAAACCCTTCCGCGTAACCTGCGGGCTGCTCGGAGCTATAAGCTACGACTTTATCGATGAGTTTGAAAAACTTCCACGTAATGAAACCGACCTCCTGGAAAATCCGGACTACGAACTCTACTTTGCGGATAATATTTTCCTGATGGACCACGAACACGCCCAGGGCTATGTAATTGTCAATGTTGTTATAACCGATGATGACTACGACAAAGCCATATCCGAGGCACAGGAACATTTCGATTATTACTTCAATGCGGCACGATTCAAAACGCCGGCTGCGAGACAAAGACAAAACATCCCTGAAGCAGGCTACACCGATACAGAACAGGACGAATACGAAAGAATAGTCAAAACTGCAAAGCGGCACATCGTAGATGGTGACATTTTTCAGGCTGTTCTGAGCCGAACAAAAGTAGAGCCCTGCCCGGACGAGCCTCTGGATGTTTACAAACGGCTGAGAAAACTCAATCCTTCGCCTTATATGTTCTACATCAATACCCCCAGCACGATTTTACTCGGCTCAAGCCCCGAATTAAATCTTCGGGTCAGCGGAACTGAAGACCCCTGTGTTGAAATCCGCCCCATCGCCGGAACAAAACCAAGAGGCCGAACAGACGGCGAGATTGACAACGACACCGACTTTCGTTATGAGGCCGAGCTGAAACTGGATACGAAAGAGCTGGCCGAGCACATTATGCTGGTCGATTTGGCCAGAAATGATATCGCACGTGTGGCAAAGCCGGGCAGCAGAACGGTTACAGAGCTTCTGACAGTTGAAAAATACGCTTCCGTCCAGCATCTCGTAAGCAATGTTAAGGGCATATTAGCAAAAGACCTGGACGCATTGAGCGCGTACCTGGCCACAATGAATATGGGGACACTCACGGGAGCTCCGAAAATCGAAGCAATGAAACTGCTCCGCAAACTGGAAAAAACCAAGCGAGGCTATTACGGCGGAGCCGTTATGTATCTGACAGTTGATGGACAATTCGACAGTTGCATCACTATAAGAAGCCTACAGGTTAAAGATGGGATGGCCTACATCCGAGTAGGCGCGGGGATAGTGCACGACAGCGTACCAAAAACAGAATTCGAAGAGACAGAGCACAAAGCGAATTCATGCCTCCGGGCCGTTCGCGGCGAGAATATTGACAAAAAAGTAAGGCAAAAAAATGCTTAAAAACACGAGAAAAGTTTTGTTCATAGATAATTTCGATTCGTTCACATACAACCTAGTGGACGATTTCTGCAAACGCGGCTGCCAAGGACGCGTCTATCGCGCCAATACCCCACTCGAGCAGTTAATCTCGGCAGGTGAGCAGTTTCAACCAGACCTGCTCGTTATTTCACCGGGCCCGGGCACGCCTGACAAAGCCGGCGTAACTTTATCCGCAATAGATTATTACAAGGACAAGCTGCCTGTCTTCGGTGTCTGCCTTGGTCATCAGTCAATTATTCAGTATTTCGGCGGCAGAATCGGGCACGCTCCAAAACCGATGCACGGAAAGCCTTCGAGAATAACCCATAACCAGAAAGGAATATTCGAAGGAATAGAAAACCCGCTTCAGGCCGGTCGATACCACAGCCTGTGCCCGCTCGAGCTGCCGGATTGTATGCGAGAAACCGCCGGTTTTGAACAGATTAATATGGCTGCCGAGCACAAAGAGTTACCCATATACGGCGTCCAGTTTCACCCTGAGAGCATCCTGACGCCGTCAGGCGGAAAAATAATCGAAAATGTACTTCGCATAGCAGAAAAAGTTAAATCAACAAAAACAGGTTAGCTGTGAGAATAACATATTAAAGGTCAAAGAAAATCCGAAATGGCGACAATAAAAAAATATCTGGAAGTAATCCTCGAAGGCAAAGACCTGACCATTGAGCAGGCCGAAGGACTGCTGGATACGATTTTTGAAGGCGCTGTACCGGAGACCCAGATAGCTGCTTTTCTGGCGATGATGCGAATGAAAAATGCCACGCCTGCCGAAATGGCCGGACTTGCAAAGTCTCTCCGTGAACACGCCGTACCGTTGAAAATCCCAGCCGACAATCTAATCGATACCTGCGGCACGGGCGGGACGGCTATAAAAACCTTCAATGTATCAACGACTGTCGCGCTGGTGGCGGCAGGCGCCGGCGCTCACGTAGCCAAACACGGTAACCGGGCGATAACGAGTAAATGCGGCTCTGCCGACGTTCTTTCGAAGCTCGGTGTTAAAATAGATGCCCCGCCAGACATCGTGGCGGAATGTATAGAAAAAGCCCGTATAGGCTTTATGTTCGCTCCGATGTTTCACCCTGCAATGCGACTCGTTCAACCGATACGCAAGAGCCTTGATTTCCAGACAGCCTTTAATATCCTGGGGCCTCTGGCCAACCCGGCCGGCGTTACCGCTCAACTGATGGGTGTATATGACGAAAGTCTGCTGGATAAAATCTGTGAAACGCTCCAACTGCTGGGAGCCGAACGGGCAATGGTGGTGCACAGCGACGGAATGGATGAGATAAGTACAATCGGCACCACCCGGATAAGAGTTTTACGACAAGGTGAGATAAGAAAAATGGAACTCCACCCCACACAAGTGGGCATAAAAGCCGCCTCCGGCGATGAGCTCAAAGGCGGCGACGCCGCTGCGAACGCCGCCATAACCAGGGAAATCCTGACAGGCAAAGACGCCGGCCCGAAAATGGATATAGTATTGCTGAACGCCGCCGCCGCACTGATGGTAGCCGACCTGGCGGACAACTTCGAGACGGGTATAAAAATGGCACGTGAATCCATAAACGACGGCAAAGCTGCGGATTGCCTCGAAAAACTGATTGAAATATCAAATGCCTGACGTTAAGGTTAAAATCTGCGGGATTACAGATTATGAAGACGCTTCCGCCGCCGTTGAGATGGGGGCGGACATGCTGGGTTTCAACTTCTATCCCGAAAGCCCCAGATACGTCACGCCGCAGCAGGCAGCCGGGATTATCGACAGGCTTCCTGCATTCGTTGATGTTGTCGGCGTGTTCGTAAACGCCCCAGTAAGTGACATTCAGGAGACTATCAATACCTGCCAGATAAACTGGATACAGCTTCACGGTGACGAAAAGCCTGAATTTTGCAGGTCACTGTTCACGCTCGATGCCAGGACTATAAAAGCCATACGCGTCAAAACCAGGCAGGATATAAAAGAGGCTGAAGACTTTTCCACGGACGCAATATTACTGGATGCGTTCGAACCTGCTCAATACGGCGGAACAGGCCGTTCGTTCGACTGGAACATACTGGCCGATATGAATGAAAACATCTTTCTGGCCGGAGGAATAAACCCACAGAATGCCGAAAGAGCGGTAAAAACCGGTGTTTACGGAATCGATATCTGCAGCGGTATAGAAAGTCAACCGGGAAAGAAAGACCATAATAAAATGAAGCAGTTATTCGACAATATTCGATATTTGCGAGGCTAAAGGTACATTATGAAGCACAAAGGAAGATTCGGTCAATACGGCGGATTCTATGTCCCGGAAGTTCTGATTGGTGTGTTGCAAGAGCTGGAAGAGGCCTTCTACACATTCTACAAAAACAAGAATTTCGTCGAAGAACTCGCCCTGCTCTCAAAAAATTATGCCGGCAGACCAACACCACTTTATTACGCCGCCGGATTCAGCCGGAAGGCGGGATTTAAGGTGTACCTGAAACGGGAAGACCTTTTGCACGGCGGCGCCCACAAAGTCAATAATACTCTTGGCCAGGGACTGCTGGCAAAGTATATGGGCAAAACCAAACTCATAGCCGAGACCGGGGCCGGCCAGCACGGCCTGGCGACGGCTATGATAGGCGCACTTTTGGGTATGGAGACGAAAATTTTCATGGGCGTAACCGACATCGAGCGACAGAGTGTCAACGTCCACAAGATGAAACTCTGCGGTGCAGAGGTAATCGCAGTCCAGGGCGGAACAGGAACACTCAAAGACGCCATCAACGACGCCCTTAGATACTGGACCGCACACGTCCGTGACACTTTCTATTTATTCGGTTCGGCCTGCGGCCCGCATCCTTATCCTACAATTGTAAAACATTTCCAGACTTGCATCGGGACAGAAGCCAGACAGCAGTGTATCGAGCAGCTCAACAGGCTGCCGGATATGGTCGTAGCCTGTGTTGGCGGCGGTAGCAACGCACTGGGCATTTTCAGCGGCTTCATAACAGATGAGCAGGTCAAACTTATCGGCGTCGAAGCCGCCGGCGAAGGGATTAAAACCGGCAGGCACGCCGCAACACTCGTAGCCGGTAAAGTGGGCATACTTCACGGTGCAAAAGCTTATCTGCTGCAGGACAGTCAGGGGCAGGTGCACGAAACAGAATCGGTAAGTGCCGGCCTGGACTACCCCGCAGTAGGGCCGGAACATTGTATGCTGAAAGACAGCGGCCGCGCACAATATGTCGCTGCGCAGGACAACGAGGTGCTGGACGCCTTCGAGCTGCTGACAAAAACGGAGGGTATTTTGCCGGCCCTGGAAAGCGCACACGCACTGGCTTATTTAATGCAGCAAAAAGGAAAACTCGACCCCGAAACAGTCGCACTCGTAAATCTTTCCGGCAGGGGCGACAAGGACGTGGGAATAGTCGAAAAATGTCGGCCCGTAAAATAATCGTTATGAAATGAAAATAAAACGCTGAGGTAAAATTTAATGAAAACCTATAAGCAGGTATTTTCGGAACTGAACAGGGCCGCCCTCATACCCTTTTTTGTCATTGGTGACCCCGATTTCGCGACAAGCCTCGAGCTGGTAAAAACCGCCATAGACGCCGGCGCCGATATCCTGGAGCTTGGCATACCGTTTTCCGACCCCATAGCCGACGGCCCCACTATTCAAAAAGCCGACATTCGGGCACTAAAAAATGGTATGAACGTTCAAAAAGCTCTTGATTTTATCAGGCAAATCAAGGACTACAAAGATATTCCCATCGGGCTTTTAATGTATTACAACCTGGTGTATCAGTACGGCACGGAAAAGTTCTTAAATGCATTTCACAACGCAGGGGTGAACAGCGTTTTAATTGCGGATTTAAGTATAGACGATGCGGACGAACTCTGCCCCACCGCCGTTTCAGCAGGTCTGGACACCGTCTTTATGGTTACACCGAATACTGAGCCGCAGCGGATGGAGCGTATCGCATCGAAGAGCACTGGATTTATTTACACTGTCTCGGTACTCGGCGTTACAGGCAGCAGAAACACACTCTCAGGCAACGTTCAACAGTTAGTCCGCAGACTGAAAGAGATAACCGATACCCCGGTCTGCGTGGGCTTTGGTGTCAGCAAGCCTGAACACGCAGCGGCAATCAGCAGCGCCGGCGCCGATGGCGTTATAATAGGTTCGAGAATTGTTAGCATAATCGAATCCAACCTGGATAATAAAACCAGGATGCGAGCCGAGACTGCCGCTTTCATAACCGCTGTCAAAGACGCTCTGCACACCCGCTGAGCTTGCCGAAGTAAAAAAACTCTGCCTGCCGTCAGGCGCCGGGGCCGTAAGTTATTGCACTTATCATACGGCGTTGCGGAATATTTCAGCGATTTTGATTCTCGGTGCGCGGGCTGTAACGGTATCGATAATAAGGCCTGTTGTAATATCGGCGCCGGTAAATCGATTCGGTCAGCCGGCGATTATCCTGAAGTCGGGTTTGAACAATATCAATCTCCCGGCGAAAATCCTGGCGGAACTTCGAAACAGTCTCAGACAAATCCTTATAATCCTGCTCCATCGCTGCAAGCTCTTCTAATCGCTTTTTGTTCTTCTCCAGCTCTGCGGTAACCTCGGCGAGTTCACTCCTGAGACGGTCTAATTTTTTTTGCGCTTCAGCAACGAACTCGAGTTTCCTGAGCTCGGCGCGCGATTCCATCTGGATCTTCCACACCTGCCGGTCTTTTTCGAGTGTCGTAATTTTACGGTTTATCCTGCCGACTTCATCGCCTTCTCTGTCACTGCCTTTCAACGCCTGCTTCGCCTTTTCATAGCACCTTATGGCCTGAATAAAATCATCAGGGTCATTATCAAAATCCCACGTCCGGGCGGCAAACTTCTCAGCCAGATCAATGTAATACTTGTACTCGAATACATTACTCCTGTCATAGGTTCGGCTGTCAATCTCCCGCTTGCTGTAGCTGTCAGCAACCAGCCTGCTGCCTTCCAGCCTGCGGACAACAACCTGATTGTCTCCCTCAGATACAAGCAGCCCGGAGACCAGACCGCCTTCGCTGAGATAAAAATCGACCGTCCGGACAAACTTAAGCCGCCGCGCCTCAACTGAACTCGCCGAAGTCTTCTGCCCTGTTGCACTCCGGCTTTGACCATAGTTCGGCTCAGAAGCCGGCTCAGCCGCCTGCAGCTCAATAACTAAAGCAATACACAGACAGCCCGCAGCCGACAATAAAGTCAGACGAAGATAATCTCTTCTGCAGGCCATGATTAAGCTGATAACATAATTGAAATGAGCAACTCTCATTATTTAGTCCTCCCGAATAAATTAACGCTGTTATATACAACTGTCGTCTTCTGGCAATAAACGCTTTGCGCAAAGTTTAATTATACCACGATTCAGGAAGAAACTTAAAAAAAGAAAAAGCTCAGGAAATGGGTTCTTTGCCGCCTCGCCACGTTAGCTGGATAGTAGAAAACAGGCCGCAGTAGATGGGTTTTACACTGTCAAAGCTTCGATGTTGTCTGCGCAGAGGCTTTTTTGCCTACTTTCTGCTATCTCATCTCTATTGCTCTGCCGATTTTTTGCCGAAGAGACAAAAATCGGCAAGGGGGTTTCAGGATTCTTACAGCGTTTTGACAAATTACTGAGAACGTTCATAAAGTTTATGTAAGCATCGTAAGGTGAGCCGTAAGGATTAAAATATTTATGAACATCACCGTCGGCAAAATACTTGGTGCACATATAATAAAAATGGTCTGAGGTCTGCAGCTTTCGCCAGTCATCCAGAAGTCTTGACTCAGACATATTCTTTACGGCTTTTTCAAGCCGATAAAGCTCCCAAAGCGCATTCGACTGCATCGCGTTGCCCAGCCACGCCGAGACATCCCTCTCGGTATCCGCCCAGCTTACAAGGCGACCAACGTCGATTTCACCATCGGTCGGGTACGAGGCAATAACTTCGCTTGGGGTCTTAAAATCATTGTCCGAGTGACTTAAAATCTGCTCAGGCAGATGACGTAAAAAATTGAAAATCCCGGTGTCTGCCCACTGATGCTCGCCAAAAGTCTCATAATCCAGAAACAGATTGGCCACGTAACCGTTGCCGTTGATTTGGCTGACCCATTCGGCGAATTTCTCGGTAGTCAAAGGCCACTCTGACCAGCCTTTGTTCGAAAAACGAAATGCTATATCGTCACTGAGACGATAGTTTTTCAACAGCAATTTTAAATCGCCGGCGCCGACAGGACGGTAAATAAAATTGGGACTCCTGTAACCGAGAATATGGTCGGCACCTTCTGTAACAACAGCGTCAAACTGCCCCATCGACTCTATAACAGAGGCCAGGCTGTTTTCATAGATTAACTCGGTATTTCTAAAAACTCTCGGCCTCTGTCCGAAGTAACGCTCAATAGTCTTTGTATGTTTTTGCACTTGAGATATAAATTCGTCTCTGGAATACAACGAGCTGAGACTGTGATAATAAGTCTCGCCGAGAAACTCCACACACCCCGTCTGTGCCAGAGCGTCGAAGGTGCTGATTACCTCTGGCGCAAACCTCTCGAACTGCTCCAGCAAAACACCGGTTATACTGTAAGCGATTCTAAACCGGCCCTTGTACTTGTTTATAAGCTCCAGCATTAACCGGTTTGCCGGAAGGTAGCATTTGTTTGCAACCTTACGGCAGATAACCGAATTCTTCTCGTCGTCAAAATAATGGTCGGATTTGTCAAATACCGTATAATGCCTTAGGCGCATCGGCTGATGCACCTGGAAGTAAAAACAAACTGAAGCCATCCCTGTCGCTCCTCAAAAGCCAAAATTTCCGCAATTCAAACCTTCATTCACTGACACACTTACACCGCCGTCAAAAGTTTTTCATACACCCGGATACAGCCCTCGGCCGCCCTGTTCCAGTGCAGCCTTCTAACTTCACTGTTGCCATAATCACGCAGAGTATTCTTCAGCGCCGGATAGCTGAGAACCGCGACAATCTTGTTTGCCATCTCTTCAACGTCCCAGAAATCCACCTTCAAAACATGGCTGAGAACCTCCGAAACACCACTTTGCCTGCTTATAATCGCGGGCACATCATTGCCGAGCGCTTCGAGAGGTACAATACCGAAAGGCTCCGAAACCGACGGCATAACATAAAGGTCGGCCATCCGGTATATTTGCTCCACCGCCTGGCCGCGCAAAAATCCGGTGAACAGCACCTTGCCGCCAATGCCTAACTCAGCGGCACGCCGCACCGCACTGTGCATCAAATCACCGGAACCGGCCACTACGAACTTTACGTTCTCGGTTACCTCCAGTACCCTTTTGGCCGCCTGGATGAAATACTCAGGACCTTTCTGCATAGTGATTCTGCCGAGGAACAAAACTATCTTTTCATCCTTTTTCACCTCGCCCTCACTCAGATGCCGGCTATCTACAGGGCTTCTGTTGACACCATTATAAACCACATCCACTTTATGCGAATCGATACCGTAACGACTCAGTGTTATATTGCGGGTAAAGTTACTCACCGTAATTACCCTGTCAGCACGCTGCATCCCAGCACGCTCAATATCATAAACCATCTGATTGACGTGCTCACCGCTGCGGTCAAACTCCGTCGAATGAACGTGCACAATTAATGGCTTGTGTGTTGCCTCCGCCACCGCAATACCAGCCGGGAAGGTCATCCAGTCGTGCGCATGGATTACATCGAATTGCTCATCTTCAGCTAACCGGGCAGCCATAGATGCATACCGATACACCTCGCTATACATATCGCTGCCATAGTTCAGCTCACCAACAGCAGGGTCAAGCTCACAGCCGTCCGGGTCTGAAACCAGCCTTTTTAACTTCAATATATGTTCCAGGCGACTTTTATAAATGCCGCCTGTATCATAAGCCTGCAGCGGAGAATCAATTTTGTGAACCTTCACACTTGGAAGGCTCTCAAAATCAAAGCCGGGTTTTGAGGAAAGACTGCCGGGACCAAGCACTTTGACATGACCGGAATACTGCTCATCGCAAATCCTGGGAAGCACAAACGTTACTTCCAGACCAAGCTGTGACATCGCCTTGGTAAGTCCGTAACAAGCCGTCCCAAGTCCTCCGCTGATAAAGGGCGGAAATTCCCAACCCAGCATAAAAATCTTCATTTTACCCTCTAATATGTCAGTTCATAAGGTGAAGATGTGGCAAAGCAAACAACATGCCAATCGTCCCGGATATATTACACCCATCTCGTTTAATAATTGCGCTTTAATGCACGCTTAATGGCTTACTGACGATCAATTACAAAAACTAAACGCGCAACTTATTACCCTAAAGGGTGTTACTCGCTTACATTATGCAATATCAGTATCAGCTTCCGGCTATATTATCGGCCATTCACTGGCTGCTACCCTTCTTTATCGACTAACAAACGATTATTCTTAAATAGCTCAAAACCGCAAAAACAGTCAAAACGGTTAAACTATCCCATTTTCCATAGAATAAATCGGTTATCGGCGGCAAAGAGGTTCAGATGAATTTGTAAAATGCCCTTTTTGTCCCTTAAAAACCAGCTTTTGGGCAGCAAACCACCACTTGTTCACCAGCATCTTACATAAGGTATAAACCGGCAAAAAAACCTTTGTGTTGACCTGTTTAACCCGCCTTATAATCCGCAACGCCCCATAACCACACCAATCCATCAGTCCGGCACAAATTTTATCTACTCCGCACAAATAATACGAAGTCAACCCGCTCATCTTAAGCAGGTTGACTTCGTGATTCAACAAAACCACTAACTCGAGAAAACCGCTGACTCTACCGGACCACCGACTCGACCGCCTAACTAACTCGACCTGGCCCGCTGACTTAACAGTCTCGCCGGCCCGACCGGCGGCCTTACCAATCTGCAGCGATTTTATACATCCTGCGGCTTAACCGTACTGCGACGATTGGACTTGGTACGTACAACCGCCCTGTCAAGTATCTGATAAAGCGCATCGTTGACTGCACCCAGCGCATCAGCAGAAGTCATCATCTTCTTGCTCTTAATATAAGCCTTGACCTTGCTCGCTACAATTAAAGGCTCTTTTTTCTTTGCCATTGGTAAAAATCCTCCATGTTAAAAAATTGGTTTCAGATACAGCCAAATACATAATATGGCTCGTTTAAGATACGCCCTAATATAACAAATACTCGGCATTTGCAACAAAAAAATGCAATAATATCAAAATTTTTGGGATTCTTGCCCTGTGAAAAGTATTTTTTAGCAATTTTTCAATAATTGTATGATGTCGTTTTGACGAAAAAGAATGTAACAACAGGTAAAAATGTATATGAAAAATAAGCAATATGCGTTTATGGAGTGCTCAAAATGACACGTAATTGGCAAAAAACTCGTAAGTCGCACGCCAACAAACACCAAAACTACGTTATAGCTACCAGCACCACAGACCACGAACAGGCAAGAGAATACGAAGCACTGCTGAAAAACAGCGATGTGCCGACCCTGATGCTCGAAGAAAACAGAGGATTTTCAATCCTGGTACCGGAAGAAAACATAGATGAAGCCCACGTCATTATCGAATCACAAGACGCTTACGAGGATTTCTACGATTATGCCGTTGGCGATGAAGACCAGGATAATAATTTTGACGACGAGCTTTTCACCGATGACCTCGAATAGCTTATTTTGTATTTCGTAATGCGTATTGCGTGAAGCGATTTAAAAACATTTTTCGCAGAGGCGGATATGAAAGAAAAACAAAAAGGCACAGAGAGAAGAACAAATGTTGTAGATAGAAGATTGGGACTTGACAGGAGGCGAGGCCCCGGCAGAAGAAGAAGCGATGAAAGAAAAGCTGCCGAGGAAGGCAGGATGTCTGATGAGCAATTTGAGTTTCTTATGACAATCGATGAATACAAACGCAAAAATTCCTGTCCCTTTCCAACCTGGACCGAGGTCCTCGAAATTATAAAGGCTATGGGATACAGAAAAGTCGCCCAGCCGCAGCCACTCAAGCAGGCAAAGAAAAAATGATCCGACAATACCTGTGAACTATAAACTTCAAATTGCCTGTCTCGTATCCGCCCAGAGGCCGATTAAAAACACAAATCAGCGCAAATCAGCGTAATCAGTGATTTAAAACCCTTGCTTCCACACTCAATAAAAGCTAATCTACCCGTACGAAACTCTTTAAGAAAGGTCTTGCAATGAGCGAATACTCTGTCAGCCCGGACGGCGAAAAACTCAAAATCCCCGAACCAAACGAATACCAGGCCGAGTACAAACGAATCGAATCACTCGTCGCAGAGGCCCGCAAACAGGGCAAAGAAATCGTAGTAGTTATGGGAGTCGGTTTCGTCGGTGCCGTAATGGCCGCAATTATCGCCGATACCGTCGATAAAAAAACCGGAAAAAACAGCAAATTCGTCATCGGATGCCAGCGACCAAGCACCCGCAGCTACTGGAAAATCCCTCTGATGAACCGTGGCGAAGCCCCGGTAAAAGCCGAAGACCCGGAAGTAAAACCTATGATTTCCCGATGCGTCCTCGAAAAGAAAACACTTACCGCCACTTACAACAGCGATTGTCTGAAATTAGCCGACTGCGTGGTAATCGACGTGCAGTGCGATTATATCAAAGACGAGCTCGGCAATATGCGAAAAGGTCGAGTGGCAATGGAAGCTCTCGAAGCCACAATAGAGACTATCGGTCAAAAAATACCTCCTGAATGCCTGACTCTCATCGAGACCACCGTCGCACCGGGAACCACTGAATACGTCGCCTGGCCTATTCTCAAAAATGCCTTTGCAAAACGAAACATCGATTCAGAACCACTGCTGGCACACAGCTTCGAGCGTGTGATGCCGGGAAAAAATTACGTCTCTTCCATTCGCGATTTCTGGCGGGTCTGCTCCGGATGTAGTCAGAAGGCCCGCGACCGAGTCGAAAATTTCCTCAACCAAGTCCTCAACACCGACCAGTACCCACTGACCGTAATGGACAGACCCATCGAATCGGAAACCACCAAAATAATCGAAAACTCATACCGCGCCACAATTCTGGCTTTTATGAATGAGTGGAGCATATTTGCCGAACGAAATGGCGTTGACCTTACAAAAGTAATAAAAGCCATAAAAGTCAGGCCTACTCACAGCAATATTATCTTCCCCGGCCCGGGCATCGGGGGATACTGTCTGCCAAAAGACGGCGGGCTCGGATACTGGGCATACAGCCACATCCTCGGATTTACCGACGACATCTTCCAGATTACACCGCTGGCCATAGACATCAACGACACCCGCGCATTTCAGGCGGCAGAGCTTACTCGCGACGCCCTTCGCAATATGGACAAAAAGGTGGTCGGCGCCCCACTGCTGTTATGCGGGGCAAGTTACCGACAGGATGTTGCCGATACACGTTACAGCGGCTCCGAAATAATCGTGCGAAGGCTCACGGAGATGGGGGCGGAAATGCGAGTGCACGACCCATACCTCAAACACTGGTACGAACTCGAAAAACAGGACACTTACCCCGCACGCGGACAATCGAAGGCGAGATACTTCAGAAGCCAGAAAAAGCTCAAAAACCTGACAGTCCGGCACGATTTGAAAAAAACGCTCAAAGGCACACAGGCTATGATACTGGCCGTCCCCCACGCACCGTACCTTGAACTCGAACCGGAAAAAATCGTCGAATGGACCGGCGGACCGCTGGCTGTAATTGATTGCTTCGGCATACTGACCGATGATAAAATCCGACGCTACTTCGAGCTTGGTTGTGAAGTCAAAGGACTCGGAAGAGGACATATCCAGCGGATTAAAAAAGATGTGTCAAGAACGTCAGAATAGCACATCCGGCCATAATGACAAATGTCACGTAAAGATAAGCACATAGCAATCCTTGCGCCCATCGCCTGGCGAACCCCACCGCGCGCTTATGGCGCATGGGAAACCGTCGCCGCAAATATAACCGAGGGACTGGTAAAACGGGGATGGCACGTTACTCTCTTTGCTACAAAGGATTCTGTAACAAACGCAAACCTCGCCGCCATAATCGAAAAGGGCTACGAGGAAGATAAAACTCAAATCCCGCAGGTCTCGCAGTGCCTGCACATCGCCTTTTGTATGGAACAGGCACACAAATTCGACCTTATCCACAACAACTTCGACTACCCGCCGCTTACTTACACCCGGCTGCTCAAGACACCTGTCCTGACGACTATACACGGCTTTTCTTCACCGGACATCCTGAGAGTGTACCGCCGCTACAAAGACACCTACTATGTCTCTATCAGCGACGCCGACCGGGACAGCCAATTACCATATCTGGCAACCGTGTACAACGGTATCGATTTGTCAAACATTACTTTCAGGGCCCGACCCGGTGAAAAACTCGTCTTCTTAGGCCGCATCCACGCCGACAAAGGTACACACCTGGCAATTGAAGTTGCGAAAAAATGCCGCAAGGACCTTGTCATCGCGGGCATAATACAGGACCGCGAATACTTCGACAAACTTATCAAACCTCACATAAACAATACCTCGATAAAATTCATCGGCCAGGTCAACCCCACCCAGCGAAATCAGCTCTTTGAGCAAGCCTCTGCGGTTCTCCATCTGAACACCATACCCGAAAGATTCGGCCTGGTTATGGCAGAGGCAATGGCAGCCGGCGTTCCTGTTATCGCAATGGACTCGGGCTCCTGCAGAGAGGTTATCGAAGATAAACAAACAGGATTCCTCGTCAATAACGTCACTCAAGCCGTTAAAGCTGTCGAAAAAATCAAAACTATCGAACGCCGCAAATGCCGAAAACGCGTCGAGGAAAATTTTACTATCGACAAAATGGCCTCCGCTTACGAAAAAGTCTATGAGCGAATCTTCCGTCTCGAAGCCCAAAAGAAAACCTGAAGGAGCAATCTATGTCCGATGAACTTGTCAAACGCTATAAAGGAAATCCAATCCTTACCAAAGACGACGTCCCTTATAAAGTCGAGACAGTCCACAACGCCGGCGTTACAAAATTCGACGACCGCTACATTATGCTGTTCCGCTCACACCTCGATACCGGCCGTTCCATTATAGGCCTGGCAGAGAGCGAAGACGGCTTCAATTTCAAAGTCCACAACGGGCCTTTCATAACACCATCAACGGAACCGGATTTCAGCGAATACGAGCGGTTCGGCGTGGAAGATGCGAGAATTACCCATCTGGAAGGCTCATATTACATAACTTACAGTGCATATTCGACGCACGGCGTCCGGATAGGACTCGCCCGAACCAGAGATTTCAAATCCATAGAAAGAATAGCCTTCATTACCGATGCAGATTATCGCAATACAGTCCTTTTCCCGGAAAAAATTAACGACAGATACGTAAAGCTCGACCGCCCGCATTCACAAATTACCCCCTTCTCTATCTGGATAAGCTACTCAAAAGACCTCCGCCACTGGGGCGATTCGAAGGTCATTATCAAACCTGAAAAATACCACTGGGACGAAATGAAAATCGGCCCCGGCGCACCGCCCGTCCACACTAAAAAAGGCTGGCTGAACATCTATCACGGCGTCTTTGAAACAATGGACGGCTGCGTGTATCGCCTCGGCGCCGCCCTGCACAAACTCGACGAGCCGCACCGGATACTTGGCGTTGCCGACCGGTGGATTCTTCAGCCGCAGGACCCCTGGGAACTGGTCGGATATGTGCACAATGTCGTTTTCTGCTGCGCCGCTGTCCCGGAAACTGACGGAACTATTAAATTATACTGGGGAGGCGCCGACAAAGTCCTCTGTGCAGGGACGGCCATAATTGACGAGCTGGTCGAGTTGTGCCTGACCAATTCGAGAAAACCAATGTAGAAAAAAGTCAATCCTTCTGACTCTTCCGCCACGGTTATCTGCGATGCCTTTTGTCCATAAGCAAAATGACCTGCTTGTACTTCTCCGCAGAAATAGAATCTCTTAAAATCCTGCGTATCTGAGACATCGGCGTCCGCTGAGTAGTGTGTGTGATTACGACATACTCGTTATGCATCTTTTCTATGAGTGATGCGAAATCATCAATATGCATATGCCTGCCGGCTTCAGCCCTGCCGTTATGCTCAGCTATGTAAAACGTGCACTCAGCAATCAAAATCCTGCTGCGGTCGATATATTCCAGTTGCGAAAAATCCACATACTGCGTGTCGCCGAGGTAACTGACAATCGGAATCTCCAGCGGATAATCAATCTGGATGCCCTGCTTTTTCAGTTCCACTATCTGGTGCGAGTTCAACTGCGAATACTCAGGCCTGAGCTTTTTTCTTTTCTCGATAACGGTATAGCCTACCGACCCGCGGGAGTGCTTCGTCGGGAAAACCCTCGCAAACAAATTCGGCTTTATCTGATATTCATCGCCCGGCCCGACACCTGCAAGCTCAGCGGGTATCTTATTACCGTCAAGCCGCGACCATCCTGCTATAATCTGTTTCATCACACCTGTCAAATTCCTCGGAGCCAGAATAGTGCCGGGCTTCTGCCCCGAAAAATGCCGATGAGAAAGATAATACGCAAACCCCGCCGAATGGTCCATATGCCCGTGAGTCAACAGAACATTATTCACCGATATCACCTGGTCCGGAGCCTTGCCTATATCGAAACACACATCGAGCTGCGGTATCGCCACTACCGTCTCTTCACCGGCAATCGAATAGCCCAGAATCTCCAGATCGTCTATTTTTATTCGAGCTAAATTATGGGCAGCCATAGTTCCTGCATACTTTCAAATATTCATACAAATCTGCTGTGATTTGACAATAGTAGAAATGACAACCGCTTGTGTCAATTTGTTTTTGACATTTCCACTTCCCGACGGCATATTAGGTAAAAGAAACACAAATACCCGCTTTAATAAACAAATGGATTTCCGGCAAATGCCTGATACACGCAAACACAGAGGGCCGCACCCGCAGGACGAAAAATTATTCTCAGCGGCTCAAATAAAAATAATCCGCTGCGCACTGAAAGATTTTTCGCTTTTGATGACTAAAGGATATGCCCAGAAAAGTGCTCTAAAGCTGGTCGGTGACAAATTCGAACTCACTCAACGGCAGAGACTCGCCATAATGCGAAGCGCCTGCTCGGACCAACAGTTGCAATCGAGAAAAAAACGTGAAATCCACTTCGAAGAGCTGGCCGGAGGAAACATCGCCATCGACGGATACAATGTCCTTATAACCGTCGAAGCGGCAATGAGCAACGCCGCCGTCTTCAAAGGCCGAGACGGCTGTCTCAGAGACCTGGCCGGCATACACGGCACTTACAGAAAAGTCACCGAAACCGTCCCCGCCCTGATGCTGATAGGTGAATTCCTCCACTCAACAGGCTGCGAAAATGTCCTGTGCACACTCGACAGCCCCGTCTCAAACAGCGCCCGGCTAAAATCCATCATATACGAAAAAACCGCACTCGCCGGCTGGAACTGGAACGTGAAGTTGTCGATAAACCCGGACGCTGAATTGATAGCAGGCAGCCGGCCGGTTGCAAGCACCGACGCCGTTGTAATAGACAAATGCCGAAAATGGGTCAACCTCGCACGAGCAATAATAGAACAAAAACTACCGCACACCTGGCTTATTGACCTCTCGGACCAACCGGATACTGCACACTGAATACCTCTAAAAGCTCAGGCCGCGGGTGAGGTAGCCCGCGGCCTGAAGTGTTTCGTATATACGCCCCCCTTTTAGGCAAACGCATATACTCATAAGAGGAGAAGAGAGAGAACTCTTAATAATCTGTCATATCTGCGTACCGCCTTCATTAACTTGCTCCTTTATAAACTCTCCGGCACGCTTCGCGGCAGCCTTACATTCGTCAACCGCATTATGCATTTTAACACTCAATGACCTGGCAAATTCATCGGACCTGAACACCGAATCGCCCCAGCCCTGCTCTCCGACCGCAACCCGCTCACCTTCAGCTACCGGTGCCAGAAAGTAAATCCCCGTCGCAAAACCACCAAGGTAAACAATCAGAACCAAAAGAAACTTGATCCGCCATCCCACCATAGCACAAACACCCCCCCTTCTGTCTGTGTATTACCGGCTAATGAGCCTCGCTCCCGCCTCTCTCATATAAAATATAACATAAATCAGCCGCTACCCCAAATCAACCTCACAGATTATCCAGAATTTCTTTCAACTCTGTGCAAACCACCTCTACCTCAGACTCAGCCAAATCGTTATAAAACGGAAGTGCTATCGTTCTCGCAGATACCGACTCGGTCACCGGAAAATCACCTTCTCTGTAACCGAACTGCTCGGATATAAAAGGCTGGAGATGGACCGGCGGAAAATAATTGCTGACCTGAATCCCGCGTTCGGCCATCTTTGTCAGTATCACATCGCGCTGCTCGAGTGTATAATCCTCACTCAATCGCACCACGAATACAAACCAGCTAAGGTGAGCGCCCGCAGGCTCTACCGGTGCGATTAACCTCGCATCGTCCTTGAGCCTTTCACGATACCACCGAGCCACCTCACAGCGTTTGCTGATTATTCGACCTATTCTTTTCAGTTGTGATATCCCCAGTGCGCAATTGATATCACTCAGCCTGAAGTTATAACCCAGCCGAATATGTCCAAGCCAGCCGCCCTGTTTCGAACGACCCTGATTCCTCAACGAAACACACAAATCGGCCACCTCGTCATCATCCGTCAATATCATTCCGCCTTCGCCGGTCGTTATCTGCTTGTTAGGGTAAAATGCAAAAAGGCTCACCGTACCAAAAGTCCCCGCCTTTTTGCCCGCCAACTCAGAACCCAAAGCCTCGCAGCTATCCTCGATTACAGGAAGATTGTTTTCTTCCGCGATTTGTGCCGCCTGCTCGATACCCGCAGGATTGCCGAATATCTCCACCGGAAGAATCCCCTTCGTCCTCGGACCAATCTTTTCTGCAATCGCATCGGGCGCCATATTCAGCGTCGAAGAATCTATATCAACAAAAACAGGCCTGGCACCAGACATCATAATAGAAGTCGCCGATGCGATGAATGTAAAAGGCGTTGTAATTACCTCATCACCGGAACCGATGCCCAGAGCCAGCATAGATAAAAACAAGCCGCTCGTCCCGCTGTTGACCGCCACCGCCCTTTTGCGGCCGATATAGTCAGCAAACACCCCCTCGAATTCTGAAAGCTTTGGACCAAGAGATAGATTGGGGCCGCGCAACACACTGCAAACCGCTTCGATGTCTTCTTCGGTTACCTCAGGCCTCGATAAATGTATCCGCATAAAAAAATCCTCGTTATATCATTCAGGGCGTTTTAATCGAAACCGGTGTAATATTACCTTTGTTAAGGGTAACATATTCATCACCCTCTCTGCCTACAACCGGACGGTTTCGACTTAGCCATTCAGCCATCTCCGGCATAATCGTAAAATGGTTGTTTGCTATTTCATAACAATTATATCTTTTATCTGATTTGTTGGGGCTTTTGCGCCAGGGAAATTCGTGTTCCAGTATATTCCACCTGAAATACCATTCAATTACCTCCTGTATAGTGGCGCCCTCAGGCGTCTCCAGATGCCAGAAGTCAAAACTGGCATAGCGGGCTATCTCAAATGCCTGCACCATCGTCGTCAACGCATAGGCGGTATATGTAACACCTTTACGTCCGACGTCACGAACTACCTCGCGCGGCAGGTACACACCTCTGTCATCCTTCCTTATCTTCCAGAGGCCGGACATTTTGACCTTATCGTCGTTTCTTTCGACAAAATAGCTTCTCAGCTCTGTTACCGCCTCGAGCAGAAGTTCCTTATCCTCGAGCACCACAGCTGCGGACAAAACACCGAGCATACCGGCATCCTTCCAGTTGTTATCCTTTCTGTACATTATCTCATAGGTATGCACGAGGCAGTTTTGGCGCCACCACTGCTTAAACTTTTTCTTGTCCTGAGCTTCCCAGCCCGGGTAATAATACAGCAGGTCTGCGGCATAAAGCATCGGAGAGAACCAGGAACCTAATTGCAGACCGCGGTCTCCTCCGGTAAAAATACTTCCCTTTACCGCCCATGCATTCAGGACTTCTATGGCCTTGTCGGCGTATTTCTCATCGCCGCAATAGCTATACGCCAGCGCACTGGCATAAGCTGCGTGACAGTTGGCCCAGAGGTATTTGCGCACTGCGTCAAGATTTCTGTACGGCTTGGTATATCTGCCCATCATATATATCTCTTCGGTCGGATGCGGCGTAAAATCCTGCGCAGCCTCAGCGTCTTCGATGAGCTTTTTATAGGCCGAAGCCTGGGGCTCTGTATTGTTCTTTATCTTTTGTTTGACGATATCCAGTTCTGCCTTGTTAATAACCGTCATTGGATGTGTGAATTCGAAGTTTTTAACTTTAAGTGCCAACTCCTTTTTGATTTGCGCATCAAGATAATCAAAACTGGGTGTGGAAGTTTTTTGAGGTGTTTTTGATACTGAAACACACAACCCAACAGCTAAGCTCAGGATTAAGACCGGTAATATTTTTCTCACAAATCTCTTCCTTTCTATCAGTTATAATTTTATCGTCTGACAAACAGTTTTCAAACACCGTCCGGGATACTTTACACACCGTTTATTGTCGGTCTTTGACGAACTTTGCCTTTAGTGTTTGTCCGGCCGTCCCGTTTACATTTACCGACATCCTGATTGTCGGGCTTAACTGAGATACCATAATACCCTCATCTGCCTCTAACATACTGCACCTGATTTTACCTGTTTGACGCCATAAATCAAAACCTATTCTTAGCCCGCCGAATTCAATTAAGTTGAATCGTTATAGGACTTCCTGCCATCTCAAATATACGATTATAGCTTCACAATCCCATTCTGTGAATACCTGTGCTTATACCAAAAAGACATTAAGCCGAGAAAACCACCTGATACTGTTTGAAGTGGAGATATGACTATGTCAAAGGGAAAAAACGTTCTGACAACCGGCCAGGTCGCAAAAATCTGCAATGTTGCCCCTCGCACCGTATCAAAATGGTTCGACTCAGGAAGACTCAAAGGATACCGAATCCCCGGGAGCAAAGACAGAAGAATCCCACTCAGCGAGCTGGACCTGTTTATGAAAGAACACGACATTCCGGGCCGGACTGAAACAGACAGGATTTCTGTACTGATAATCAACAGCAATACCGCCCAGGCCTCAGAACTCGCCGGGCACCTGAGCTCACTCGCAGATTATGAAATCCACACTGCCGAAGATGAATTTACCGCGGGCATTTTAATCGAAAAACTTCGTCCGGCCGTGGTGATTGTAGATACCACCGACCCTGCCGTAGAGACCGAAAATATTTGCCGTGACATCAGAAAAAACGATACACTCCGTGCGATCAACATCATCGCCGTTACCGGCCGGCGCCCCCGACACGCTCCTGACGCCACGCCAAGCCCATACTTTCAAAAACCCCTCTACTTCCCAGACAACCTTCCAGAAATCATCGCCGAAATCGAACAAACCTCCACCCTGCCCGCCTGCTAAAAAACGATGCACTATACAATTACTGATATACAATCGTAACTTCAAACAAATCACTCACCATACTATCACTTGCCGAAGCAGACAACCTCGCCGTCCATCGTTACCATAAACAACTTGCCACCTGCTGCAATCAATCCATCAAACACAGGCGCCGAATCCAGTTCCATCTCCATCAACTTATCGCCGTCCTTGGCGGACACCGCTGCCAGCCGCCCGCCTTTGCGTCCTTCGAATGCGGCAAACGGCTCCTGCGGGTCATAAACATCCGGGTCACCCGCCACGAAAAGGGTATCCGCCGCTTTTACCATCGCACGTATCCGAATGCTGAGCCACTTTTTCCACAACGGCGGCTCACCCCTCGTATATCCAATCCCTTTATCTCTCTCGAACGCCGCACTATCCAGCGCACGCATTATCCCGTCTTTGCCTCGCGAATAATCGGACATCGGAAGCCATTCCACCGGCTCGACCGCACCTTTCTCACCGAGAACCTGAGGCTCAGTCGTGTTCTTATCAGCAAACAGCAAATACCCCTCCTTACCCGGAAAGAACATCGGGCTGTGGGCATTTCTAACATAAAACACCTTAACGGCGTAGGTGTTATCTTCATCGAATACGAGCAACTGACCGCTCTTCGGTGCCTGGTTGGCAATCTGATAACCCGGCCACCGCTTCGAATACATCCAGAACGTCCGGTCGAACCACGAATCATCGAGAAGCCCGGACGTAGAAAAAATATGCGTACCAACATCCATCGCACCGAGTTCGGAAAGAACTTTCGTCTCAACGACCTGTAGCTCACGGCTGAACTTCTTTTGACGCATATAGATATACCCGCCCTCTGCAACCAGGACATCTGAATTCGCACCAAGCAGATAATACGAATAGTCACGTTTACCTCTCTCTTCGGGGAACGGGCCTTCGATACAATTCTTGTGCAGTATTTCGCCGGTAGCCGGCTCGAGGGCATAAACCCTTATACCGCCGTCGAGATAAGTCGAACGCCCTGCCGTAAAATATGCAACACCGTTTTCTACCAGCACGCTTCCATGGACCGGCCAGGCCGACTCCACCTGCCCGAAGTACCCTATCCGCCGGTCGGCAGGTGCAGCCGTAAATCGCCACACTAATTTACCATCCGACGCACGCAGGCAGTACACACGCCCGTCTTTGCACCCGAACAACACCAATCCGTTAAAAACAGTCGGCGCCGAATCAATACGTCCGCCGGCGGTATATTCCCACAACTCATCTCCACTTTCCATATCGATCGCATAAAGCTTGTGCCAATCGCAGGCCGCTACAAAAATTTTCCCCTCCGCCGCAACCGGCGCACTCAATTTACCGCCTATCTTTTTGTTCCAGACCTCTTTAATATTCGGCGATAAAGCCATCTTCGTTGAACCGCTTCGAGACGCATCGTGACGAAACGTCGGCCAATCATCAGCACACTTTTTCGGCTTCGAATCGCGACCTCGCCCAAAAGCAGGCCCTTTAGTCAGACGTTCTTCATCAGGAATCTCCGCCATCGGCACCTTCCGTGCAGGCCCCAGCGCCATATAACCTCGCAGCTTCGAGCCGGGCTCACAAAAACACTGGTCCGACGGCGCATAAAGCAAACCGTTGCAGGGCATTATCCCAAGCTTGCACGCCCCGCGAACCCAGTTATTCTGACGGTGATGACCGGATTGAATATCCAGAAACTCGACACCTTCAAGACTGCTGAGAAGAAAACGGCTCGTCGCCTTGTTGCGATAGCACCGGTGGTGATGCTCCGAGCTGCGAAAGTCCGGAACAAATATCCGCTTCTTCACTTCCCCCGTCTGCAAATCTAATCCAATCGACAAGACATTCGGCATCTTGCGCATAGGTTCACGTTTATCATTAACAGAAGCCATTCCCGGCCATACAAGCCCGTTCGCAACAAAAAGGTCAACACTGCTCGCCCCGCCCCACACAACTTTGTGCGCCTTGCTCCACAGTAACTTGCCATCCGATGCGTTATAACTATTCAGCATTTCCTTACTCTTGATTAGCACTACACTATTTTTTGCAACAAGCGTAACGGGGTAACTTTCTATCTCTAATTCAGTCCGCCACAAATCTTTACCGTCACTTAAACCAACCGCCGCAAGCTCACCGCCTTCTCTGTAAATCACTCGGCCATCGTCAATAGCTATAAACATAGCTTTCAACCAGCCGGTCTCTTTTTCCCATAAAATTTTTCCTGTTTGTCCATTTACAGCGACCAGCCTCGGAGGTATCTTGCCATCCTTTCCTCTTCGCTTGCCGGCTTGTGTGCGTGAACCTTCAACGTAGCAGACAACAATACCGTCACTGGCCAGGATTATTGCCGTTCTGTTTGTCTCCTCGACCGTCCTGATAACCCTGCCCGTCGCGCCATCAAGTATCGTCAGCGGGGCCTTAAATCCCAGCGTCGCATAAAGCCGACCGCCATCGGCAACCAGCCGCTGGTTGTTCTCATCCGGAAGAGCGCCACGACCGCTCCTGACTACGGTCCAGTCCTTACCCTCCCATTTCTCTCTTGCCCATTGCCGCCAGCCCCAAGGCTCGATACTGCGTTTCCAGAGTTGCTTACCGTTAAAAGCGTCCCGGCAGATTATCGACCATTTATCTGGCAGCCGCTCGTCGATAATACCCACAAGGCCTTCATCGAAGATATAATACAGCCTCCCGTCGGCTGAGACCTGGGCCTGTACACCGGAAGGAGTCTCGTGGCTGCGCAGCCAGAGCGGCCCAGCAACCCACTGAACAGAGCGAGGTGGCCCGACCACACTATCATCCGCCACCGCATTATTGCCGGCATCGTGCAGGAAATGTCCCCACTCATCGATATCGTCAGGCCAGCTTTTGACAGTCTTATTCCATTTGCCGTCCTTTTTGACGTATGCAACTCCTTTCGGACAAAGGACCCGCATAATCTCAGCCATCTCTACATCGCCCGGCCTTTGAGCAACTACCAGGTTGACAAGGTTATCGACATACGGGAGCCGCCGACCGTCAAATATATCTACTGAAACATCGCCGTAAACACCAAGAGAGCCTATATATTCCCTCGCCTTTGCAATCTTTTCGGCATCGACATCAAGCCCGTGCACAATGTAGCTGTCATTTACACGCAATTGCGCAGTTACTCTGCCGTCCCCGCACCCGATATGAACGACAAGCCCGCCTTTGACACCGCTTGAAGAAATGATTTCAGAACAATCCATTTCATTTGCCGAGACCATCACCGCAAAAACGGCAAAAAACGCGACCAGAGCAAACATTTTACTTTTCATTTATCTCATCTCCATTTCCGGGTAAAAAGGCACATACATCCAATACACCATAGAATAAACTGATGTTCAATATAATAAGGTTACCAGAATCACCACGAAATATCAAGCCGCCGAAATGACGCCTTCCTTGAAACGCTTACGCCCGTCAAGCCTCTATTTACCTTTCCATCTCAAAAAGTGTGCTCAGCCTACCGCTCTGTAATCCCTCTTTACTCGTTGGCGCGGGCTTGTAATTTTGTTATTCTCCCAATAGTATTAACTGTGCTAAGCAAAAAAATGAACTATTCACTCAGGATAAATCCCGGATAAATTCAAAATGAACAAAATCAAGCGATCTCTCAGTATCGCTGCCGTGCTGGCGGCAATCACAATCCTCATCGGCTGTGCACAAAACTTCAATGCAAACAGCGATGATAATATCATTGTCGATGTAAACTGGCCTGAAGAACTCTCTAAAAATGACCTTACGTGGGACAGGCTCCCGGAAAAATGGGAAGATGCACCGTTTCTCGGTAACGGCTGGATGGGCACGACTGTCTATCGCAATATAAAGTGGCAAAAAACAGGAAAAAAGGCAAACCCCAACTACCAGAGACAACTGCGCCTCGACGTTCATCATGCAGGCGTGCAGGACCACCGCTCAGAGGGCAAAAACCTTTTCGATTGGCCCCGCCTGCCCATCGGCTACTTTACGATTGATACAGTCGGCAAACTCACAGACTCCCGTCTCCGCCTCGACCTCTGGAACGCTGAACTGTATGGAACGGTAAAGACCGAAGCCGGCGGCTTCAGGCTCCGCACCATCGTTCACACAAAAGATATGCTCGTCTGGGCCAAAGTAGAACCTTTCGGAAAGGAAAAGGCCCTGAATATCACCTTCCACCCGCACAAAGCTATCAGCCCGAGGTGTTTCCACAGGGGCTTCCCGGACAATTACCGCCTGAACCCCGACCCAGAGATTATCGAAAAGGCCAACGGTATACAATTGTGCCGACAGCGCTTGCTCGCCGGCGGCGAACACGCCACAGCCTGGCGCATCAGCAAAGATAACGGAACCGTAACACTGCGCTTCAGCGTCGCTCATAGTTTCCCCGAACTAACCGCCGTTGACGAGGCCGTCAAAGCGGTAAAAAACGCTGAGAAGAAAAACTTAACTAACTGGATAAACGAACACCGAAAATGGTGGCATGATTACTATCCTAAAAGTTTCATATCATTCAACGACCCGTACTGGCAGAGCTTTTACCGCGTACAGCTCTACAAAATGGCCTCCGCCACGAGGGCCGACAGATGCCTTGCAGACAACCAGGGACCGTGGCTGCATTCGACACCCTGGCCGGGAATATGGTGGAATCTGAACGTCCAGTTGACCTACTGGCCGTTCTGGACATCCAATCACCTCGAAGAAGGCTCGTCTCTGGCCAACACCATCACTCGCTGCCGGCAGACGCTGATCAACAACGTCCCGGAGCCATACCGCAGCGACTCCGCCGGCATCGGCCATGCATCTTCCCAGACTCTCGAACGCTCGGTAGCTAAAATAGGCACCGGCAAAGAGGCGGGGAATCTGACCTGGGCACTGCACGATGTCTGGCTCCACTACCGCCACTCTATGGACGACAAATTCCTTGAAGACGACCTGCTGCCGATACTCCGCCGTTCGATTAACTACTATCTGCACTTTCTCAAAGAAGGTGACGACGGCAGATACCACCTGCCGCCGACAGCATCGCCCGAATACCCCGGCACGGCATCAGACTGTAATTACGACCTGTCGCTTTTGCGATGGGGCTGCAAAACACTGCTTTGGATTGATAACCGCCTGGGACTGGACGACCCGCTGGCAGCAAAATGGCGGGACCTTCTGGATAATCTTACCGACTACCCCGGCGACAAAAAGCGAGGCTACTACATCGGTGCCGATAGACCCTTCATACATAGCCACCGGCACTTCTCACATCTGCTTATGATTTACCCGCTCTACCTCGTAAATATCGAGCAGACCGGCGGACGAAATATGATAGAACAGTCACTGGAAACCTGGCACAAAAAGAAAGCCGGCCTTCGGGGCTATTCCTTTACCGGAGCAGCTTCCATCGCTGCTGCATTGGGCAACGGCAATCTCGCACTGCAAAAGCTCAACGGTTTAAAATCCTGTTTCGACAGAGAAAAAGGGGGAACGGCTGTTACAATGTACCGAGAATCGGGCCCGGTCATAGAAACCCCACTGTCAGCCGCACAGAGCATCCACGATATGCTCATCCAGAGCTGGGGGAACACAATCCGAGTTTTTCCAGCGGTGCCTGCCGCCTGGCCGGATGTGGCAATAGCCGGGCTGAGAACGCAGGGTGCATTTGAAGTAAGTGCCATGCGAAAGAATGGCACAACACAATGGGTTATGGTAAAGAGCCTTGCCGGAGAGACGTTCCGAATCCGACCGAATATTACAGGCGAGCTAAAAATCAAAAGCGACGGCAATATCGAAGAAATAGATAAAGGCCTCTACCAATTGCGCTTGAAAAAGGGACAAAAAGCCTTATTCGCACGCACCGACTTCACTGCTGAGCCGCTCATCCAGCCCGTATCCAGCAAACCGTACCATTTCGGATTAAACTGAGCCGGCATTTCAGTCCATCATTTAGTTAGCCCCCCGATTCATTCGGGGGGTTGATACCAGATACGAACCAACGATGAACGCCGCCATTTATTACCATAAACCACACACTGTCAGCGACGAATCCAATAAAAAAAGCCCCGTCACAAGACGGGGCTTATCAAGAACAGTTGAGCTTTAGCAGCAGGAATGCTTGACTTTACGCCGGCCTTTTATAAAAAACCAACGTTCTAATTATCCCTAGAAAGGAGGTGATCCAGCCGCAGGTTCCCCTACGGCTACCTTGTTACGACTTAGTCCCAGTCATCGGGCTTACCGTCGGCAGACGCTTCTCGAAAGTTAGCAACCTGACTTCGGGTACTCCCGACTTCCATGACTTGACGGGCGGTGTGTACAAGGCTCAGGAACACATTCACCGCGTCATGGCTGATACGCGATTACTAGCGATTCCGA